>Ga0268283_1000119_pt1 | contig 75450 bp, 65 predicted proteins | sample saktaG_13_FD_190140 | JGI IMG/M metagenome (GOLD analysis project Ga0268283, IMG submission 190140) | Saline water microbial communities from Sakinaw Lake, British Columbia, Canada - sak_2013_06_06_36m | ecosystem: Environmental > Aquatic > Non-marine Saline and Alkaline > Saline ...
TCGCATAGACGTCCTTTTTTACGTCTACGTATTTTCCCCCTTTTGGGTGGCATCAGTTTATATCAGGAAGTGGTATCGGTTTGGTTCGGGGCGGAAAACCGGAAAAACCTTTAAATGATGGATAAGGAAAAAGAAGAATACTTTGAGTTTCTTATAAATTGGAAGCTATTAAGCCATGTGATTGGAATGGGTGGGTATGATAATAAGTTGGTCAAATTAAAGAAATCAACCTATGAACAAATTAAAAGCCTGTTAGAGGATTACAAGGTAAAGGATAGAGATATTTTATTGGACTTTTGTTCAGTTGTGTTTAGCTTGAACCAGGGATTAGGTAGAAATTATAAGTTAAATGAAATGTTAGTTGATAGAGAAACCTTACGGGAACAAAGAAATGATCTTTGGGATTCAGCAGTCAAGGAATTGATAGAGTTAAAATCATTCACAGATAAATATCGGATTGAAGGCATTAGCATAAAGGGAGGAATGGTTAAAGGAAATGAAGCAATGACAGTCAAAATTAACAACAAAATTATTATAGATTGGTTAATTGCTTCAGCAATGGAAGGCCTTAGAACTGGCACCTTGCACAATTCCGATACTAATTTAATGTATTTGGCAAGAGCTTTTTTCATTGACAACAATCAGAATATAATCAAAGGAAATTCAAGTGAAAAGAAATTAAGAGGAAGAGAATGGAAATTGGGCCCAAAGGTGAAACTTGATTTCAAGATGGGGCTTCTAAGGTACTTTGATAATCTACGGGAAAAAGATATATTCAAGTTAAAGGATTACACATTGATAATTGGCAAACTCTTTGCAATTGCTGAAGTTTATTTGTCTAAATCCGAATATGATTTACAAGAAGTGGAGGGTAAAAAGAAAGGGTACTATTCATATTCTGATTATTTAACCAGGCAAATACAAGGCCTTAGAGAGCCAAAGGACACCAAAAAATCAAGGCAATAAATACAATTTTGATTATATCATTCAGAAGGGCCAGTTTGGCCCTTTTTTGTTTTCTGCCTTTCTCGAAATCAAATACTAAAAAACTGTCATTTGTTTTCCTAATTATCTGATATATATTACTTTACATTTGTATCGAAATTAAAAATCAAACAAATAAAAACAGAATTATGAATTTCATAGTATTAGAAGAATCTAAAGTAAGTCAGCTATTCAATGATCTGGCTGAAATAAAAAAAACCCTTTCGAATCAGCAAGAAGAATCCCTGATCAATCAATGGGTACAAAGTGAATCAGCCCGGAAAATGCTGGGAGTTTGCCGGAAGACTTGGCAAGATTACCGGGATAAAAAAGTCATACCTTTTTCACAGTTTGGCCGGAAAATCTATATAAAAAAGGCTGATCTGGAATCCTTCCTGATGAAGAATTACATTAAACAATAAAAGGATATCTTATGAATGCTGAATTTATCAAATCAAACCACCTTCTTTTCAGATATGAATTGAAGCCGGGAACCTCTACCAGTTATTATTTAACAGCTGGGGCAAATGGTATCCTTCCGGGCCGTATCGGAATAACAAGGGAAGCTTTTTCTTTAATCCACCAAACCGGCCGGGGCCATATAGAAAAACAGACAGGGCAAATTAAAGCTACCTTCAGAAAGAATGAAGAATCCATCTATAAGAAAAATAAGCCCTTCAATATTCATTCAACAATATTTGGAATTCCTGATTTTCCAGTCTTTGCGGGATATGGAGATATTGGAATCTCCAATGAAAAAGGAAAAATTGAAAGAACAATGGATCTTCTGATACTATATTCTTCTGATGAATGGAAGACTTTTTCAGTAAATATCTTCAGGGGATTGCTATTCCATAAGGATCAAGTATTCCCTTATTTATACAACCTATTGAAACAACAAAGCCCAGCACAGGCCGGGCTTCATTTGGATATCGAATGATTGATTATGCTGAAATAACCAAACACTTATGCAAAGATAATCCATGCTTTGATCATTTGCAATATGAAGCTGGTTATTCTTCGGGTTGGAATAAATTCTTACTGAAAGGATGCAAGGAAATGGAAGTATGGCATAATGAATCAAACAACCTTCTGAAGGTAAAAGGAAGTCTTCCATACTATTGGCAGAAGCATAATTTCAGCTTTGACATGGATTCACTTCATGATTCCATTCAGGATATTTCCGAAAGGCTGAAGATTAATCTTTGGGAAGCTGAATTATCAAAATTTGAATATGGTAGTATTATTGAAGTTCTATCAAAACCTAATGAATTGATCAGGCACCATATTAAGAGCAGGGGAATGCAAACCCGGTCTATAAATCCTGATGCAAAGATTTTTGAAGGGATTATTCAATCCATAAAACTTTATGATGCTGGAAGAAACATGAAAAACAAGCTGGATAAAGCAATAAGAAGCCATTTAATCCATACTTACGGATATGATCCAACAAAGCATTACCTGAAGATTGAAAACCATTACAAGAAGCCCTATACAGTTTTGAATAATGGAATGCGTATCCTGGTCAATGATTTATTAATTCCTGAATTTATCCTGAAATGCAAGGCTGATCTTCTCTACCAATATCAAAACATTATAAAAACAGTATCCTTTCTGATCCCAAAAGACAAAAAGGCCCTATCAGCCGGAAATATCATTCTTCTGGCATTCAAAGAAGCTGAAGGGCTTTTCAATATCAATGCTGAAGAAATGATCAATTCTTTATTGAAGTCAATCCCGGAAGAAATCCTGAATCAGAATGATAAGAAAGCAAGGAAAAGACAAATCAGGGAAATGCTGAAGAAGATTTCTAATCCCGGTGAAGGAATCCTGGCCGGAAATGAATATGATTTGTATTCCATATTGGAAGCAAAGCTGATGCTGGAAAATTAACAACCCTCTTTATTAATGACAATAAAGATAAGAAATCTTATCCCTATCAAAGGAAGACAGAATGAAAGTACGATAGATTAAATAAATATCAACCAGCATCAAAATATAGACCGGGCATGAAGATTTTCACACTTACCCATAATTATCATGCCACTCCCTAATGACAGTAGTAGTTAAACATACAAACATGAATAGTTTCAATTTGAAAGAAGATATGCTAAAAGAAAAGGGAAGGATTCCATATAATCAACTGGCTTTTCAGGTTGCTGTTATCAGGCAATTGAAATCTAGATTCTGCCTTAGTAGAAATGACTATGTTTTATTAGCCGTAATTCTTTTTCATTCAGAAAACATTGTGTATTTGAGAGGAAATATGATATATGCTCAGCAAATAAAGCCATTCCTCCCATCATGGAGTGCTACATACCTTTATAAAAAACTAAGGTACCTGATTTCAAGAGGATTTCTAAGGCCAATTATGGAAGGAGACAAAAGAAAACATTATGCTATAACTGTTCAGGGAAGATTTGTTTTAACCAATTATAATGAGACTCTGATAAAGGCAATTAATTTGGATACTATTTGTTAATTTCCTCTTTAACTTTTGAAAATAATTCTATCCATTTGTAACACTTTTCCTTAGTTTTGAAAGGGATCATCAACCCACTAGTACCAACATAATATTTTTCTTGGGTTACATTACTGATAAAACAATTTATGTCTCCAATACAACTAAAGTTTACATAGTTCTTATTTGTCTCATTATCTGAATAATACCTTACATTTACTTCATTAATTGGCATTTGTAGTTCTCCCAAGTCTATTATTTTTTCAGATTTGTTTAATAATAATTTTTCTCTGGAATTCTGTACGGGATACTCCCCAGCATTTTGAACATAGTAAAGATTAAAAGCAGTAAAAGCTTTATCGAGGTTTGTCTGGGTGTATGCAAAAGACATAGAAGATAAGAAAAGAAGAAGGGTAATAGATGATTTCATAATCTTATGCTTAAAATGACCGGAATCAAAGTCAAAGATAAGTTAAATATCAGCTAATCAGATAAAGTTTAAGCTTTTTGTGTCTTTTTAATCTTTATCAATAAGTTACCATGTATTAACTGACTTCATATATTTAAATGGAACATTAAGACAAAATTTGATTAATTTTACCAGTATAGAAACCATAAAAAGGAAAACACATCTAAATGATTATAGGGATATGCTTCCCGGTTCGGTGTTAACAAATGAAAAAATAGCATTATGATGTACATAATCCCGATTATCTTCATTCTCTTAATTGTAACGGCCTATTCTGACAGGAAGAATATTAACCGTAGAAACAAATCCAGATGATACAAGCACTCTTCATAATTTTTTTAGTCTGCGTACTTGCATTATCAGTGATCGGAACAATACTGAAGAATAGAAAGAAATGAAAACAGAACAGATAAATAGCATAATGGGAATAATCCTAAAGGGAGTAACCATTGTTTCAATTGTAATTCTGACAATAACCGTACTTAAATGGCAGAATACGAATATTGGGGCTACAAAATATCAATTCACAAGACAAGAGGGTGGGTTGACATTATTTAACCCAAAAACCGGAGAAGTCATTCTTTTTTATAGTGACAATGATTCAAACTATAGGAAAAGGTTAGATTTACTCAACAAGGATATAAATAAAGTATATGGAAAAGAAGAATCAACTCCACACTAACAATATAATTAGGGGGAATAAGTCCTAAAAATGAAAATGTTTCAGTAGTGTTTCAGTAAGATCAAATTAAAAAGCCCTGAATCCATTGTGAATACAGGGCTTTTCATCAAATGAACTGTGGAGAATAGGGGAGTCGAACCCCTGACCTTTAGACTGCCAGTCTAACGCTCTAGCCAACTGAGCTAATCCCCCAAAACGGATGCGAAATTAAGAACTTTTTTCATATGAAGCGTCTTTTTGCAGCTATAAAAATTCATCCCGATTCTGAATTCCTTAAATCATACCTGGAATTGAAGCATTTGTTGGGGCATGAACAGATCAAATGGGTTGAAGAATGCAATTTTCATTTAACCCTGAAGTTCTTCGGAGAGACAGAAGAACGGAATATTTCATCCATATCGGGGGTATTGCAAAAACGAGCTTCCGTAACACTTTCAATGGATTTACAGCTTTCCGGATTGGGAATTTTCGGAAGTTCCTATGCCCCCAAGGTCGTCTGGGTCGGAATAGGATCCAATTCGGATCTTTTATCGCTGATGAAAAATATTCATGCCGATCTGAAATCCATCGGTTTTGATCCTGATCGTCAAAATCTTGTGCCCCACCTTACCCTTGGAAGAATTAAATCGCTCCGGGATAAAGTCATTTTCACCCGGTCCATTGACCGGTTTAAAACCATTTCTTCATCGCCTATAGGTGTAAGGGAGATGATCTTATATGAAAGTATTCTTCACCATGAGGGACTCGAATACATCGTTTTAGAAAAATTTCCATTCACATAAAATGAAAACCCCCGGCAGCCTTTCAGCATAACCGGGGGATTCCATTGATGAGCATCGTTGGTGTCGAAAGATTATTTTCCTGCAGTTCCTTCAAATTTATGGGCAGTCAGATGGTAAATGATGAGCCCAATTCCTCCGAAGAGGCAAATCATTGAGAAGAAAGCTGGTTCTTCTTCAAGGGTTGTGTAAACTGCCAGAACTTTTCCAAACAGGATTCCTGCACCAATTCCCACAAGAAGTAATCCCCATTTTAAAGAGGATGGCTCTTTTGAGGATTCAAAGATGGTTGCGTCAGCGCCTTTTTGAATAAGCGCCAGGCGTTCTTTTTTCCGCACAAACAGGTATACTATTCCGAATACCATGGCAAAGAACGCGATCGGGATCAAAAATTCAGTGGTCATTTCCGTTTAATTTTAGTTTGTTTTCCGTTTTCAATCCTTTTGACGCTCTAACAATCTATTGGTTACAGGACTCACTGAAATCCTTATTGGATAATTACCTTTTCTATATATATACCGTCCCCGTCAGACAATTTAAAAAGGTAAACGCCTTTGGCAAAGCCGGCAATATGAATTATTTTCATAAAACCCGACATTCCAATCAGCTTTTCTGAATATACCTCTTGCCCGAAAAGATTTGTAAGCGTGGCGGTCAATTGATGTTCAGGCCCACTTATGCACAATATTAGTTCATTGCGTGCCGGGTTTGGATAAATTTGAATAAAAGATTCCAGTCGTTTGTGGTCAATCCCCGTACAATTTTTAATGTTAATTTGTTTAGAAGATTCTACTCCATAACCACAGTCATTAGAACCCTTAACGGTTATATTCCCAGTTATTGCTGATGTATCAAACCGAAGTCTAACCTCATTGGTCCCGGCGCCAGCAGTAATCACAACGCCTGCTGGCATGGTCCATAAATATTCTATCGAGCCAAAAACAGGAAGAACGCTATAGATCTGATTATCGGTTCCCTGACAAACTGTGTCTTTACCTGTAATCAAACCTGCCGGCCCAGGAACAGTTTTTACATCAATCCATTTAGTTGTGGCCTGGGTCTCACCACAATCATTTTTAGCATACACCGATAAATTGCCCGGCATGACCCCCCAGGTAACATGAATGGTGTCGGTTCCCTGTCCGCTTTGAATAGTAACATCCGAAGGAACTGTCCAATAATAGTTAACAGATTTTATAGGGCCGGAGGTATAAAAAGTTTCATTGGCTCCACCGCAAACCGAATCCCGTCCATGAATTGGATTTAATGGCCCCGGAGGAACATTTACCGTTACGGGCAGAATGGACGGGATGGGATTATTTCCACAATCGTTACCTACAAGTACCTGAATTTCTCCTGAAATTGTTCCCCAGATAATCATTACATTTGGGTTCCCGTTGCCAATTATCGAATCGGCCGGGGGAGATACACTCCAACTATAGTGTGTCCCTCCGGCTACTTCAACAATTGAGTAGGCAGCAGTATCACCGGCACAAACAGCATGATTACCTGCAATCGGTCCGGGGGCAGGCGGCGCATGGTTGACTGTGACCAAAACACTGTCAGTTGCAATATTGTTATTATAATCAGTAACTGTAATATGATACATGATGGTTTCAAAGGGGTTGGCGAGAGGATTGGCAAGGGTGGGATTGATAATAGTTGAAGCCGGGGTCCACGAAAAGGCAAAGGGGGGCGTTCCTCCGGCAACCGTCACATTAAGCTGGGTCATCAGTCCCTGGCAGATAACGTCAGGTGTGGCGCTGGCAGTAACTATAAAGTCATTTACCGGTAACAATTTTCTGAATTCAATATTCTTATTTAACCCAGTGAGTTGTACACAGGCTTTCGTATCCGTTTTCCACACATTACCAAGTGATTGGGCTCCTGTGAGAATCAGCAATAACAAAAACAAACCAATGGCGGTGTTTAATTTCATCCTGAAAAATTCAACAAATAACCATAGGATTTCCCCGATACAAACATAACAAAAACAACGGGAACGGAAATGATAAATCTGTAATCGGTTTGATAAAATGATATTATCTTTGTATGTAGCAGTGTAACCTTTGTTAAAACCAGCCGTCTAAACCCCGCATGAAATACCAGGATGACAATCACTACATTGATCGTGTTCTAAACGGTGATGTTTCTGCATATGCAATGTTGGTTGCCAAATATAAGAATCTTGTTTTTTCAATTGCGCTGAAAATATTGAATAACCGGGAAGATGCTGAAGAGATTGCCCAGGATTGTTTTTTAAAGGCTTTTCAGGCTTTAAAAACCTTTGAGAAAAAATCAAAATTTTCAACCTGGCTTTATCGTATTGTATACAATACAGCTATATCGAAAACCCGGAAAAAAAGGTTAGACCTCGTTCCCATGGACAATTATGTGATCCATAACTATACTGAGGATGGTGTTGCGGCGGCTGTTGACGAAATTGACCCGGAAGAACAAAAAGTATTGATTGAACGTGCAATGGAGAGACTGTCTGATGATGAAAGCCTGCTGATAACTCTGTTCTATAAAGGGGAAAATTCGATAGAGGACATCAGTAACATAACCGGGCTTTCAATGTCAAATGTTAAAGTTCGTCTACACCGTATCCGTAAAAAATTACACGATGAACTTGCCATCACGATGAGAAAAACGGTGAATTAGTTTAATAAATGTTAATTTTGCTATATGATTGAACAGGATGATTTTTTGCGTAAACTGATTCAGCAAAATCCACTCGAAAGTCCTTCAGATGATTTTGTTGATCGGGTAATGGAAAACATTACGAAGGCTCCTGAACTGGCCCCGGTAAAAAAATCCTTCCTTTTTTATGCCAACGCAGCTATTCCTTATGCTATTCTAAGTCTGGTTCTCGTCATTGTTTTTACAACTTCAGATTTTCCATTCCTTAAATGGCTGCCTGGAAGGGAATATTTCCAAAACAGCATTCTACCCTATTTCGGATCACTTTTTACAGGTCTGAAGATAGTCTTTACCTCTAAGTATGTTACTTTCGGAATTCTGATCAGTATTTCAGCAGGGGTGCTTTTTTTAATTGACAATTGGTTCAGCAAACGTTCAACGGTTTGAATAACCAACCATTTATTGATGGGTTTCTTTCCATCGTTCCTTAAAACTTTTCGGTGCTAACTTTGGGATTGTCCGGCGAGGGCCCCACATTTTTCGTCCAAAGCGCTTGATCATCTTATTTTTTAATCCGGAACTGGGTTTATCTATCATCCACCGATGAAGCATAACCAGCTTCCACATTGAAATAATGGTACGCCACTTGAACGAGATGTACTTTTTTGAAAGTGCTTCGTGCCTGTTGTGCAAAAGCAATTCGTGCAGCGGTATTTTTATCGGGCAGACCTCTGTACATTTTCCACACAGGGAGGAGGCAAAGCTTAGGTGATTATACTCTTTCATGCCCAGATAATGTGGGGAAATTACCGATCCGACAGGGCCTGAATAGGTTGCTTTATAGGTATATCCCCCGATACTTTTATAAACCGGGCACCCGTTCAGACATGCGCCACACCTTATACAGGACAGGGCGCGGCGCTGTTCCCTGAATTTTAACAATTCCGTACGACGGTTATCCAACAGCACAACATACATTTCCTCCGGACCATCAGGTTCAAATTCACTCTGGGGACCAAATACAATATTGTTATAAACAGTAATACGCTGTCCGGTTCCATGCTGGGCCAGCAAGGGTAAAAAAAGATCAAGGTCTCTGAGGGAAGGAATCAGCTTTTCAATTCCGACCACCACGATATGAATTTTCGGAAAAGCCATGCACAGTAAACCATTTCCTTCATTCTCGGTCAGTGCAACAGCCCCGACATCGGCAATAAGGAAATTTCCGCCTGTAATTCCGACATCGGCACGGATGAATTCACCACGGAGTTTCTCCCGAACAAACTGAGTGATTTGAGCAGGCTGGCTATCGGCAGGTAAATTAAATTTTTCATTGAACAGCTTGGCAACGTCCTCCTTTGATTTATGCATGGCAGGGGTCAGGATGTGATAGGGCTTCTCTCCGGCCAGTTGAACGATATATTCCCCAAGGTCTGTTTCAAAAACCTCCCTTTTATTCTTTTCAAATAATTCGTTCAATTCCAACTCTTCTGAAACCATGGTCTTTTGTTTCACAATAACCTTGGCTTTTGCCTTCTTGATAATATGCATAATTTCACGCTGTGCATCCCGCTCGTTAAGAGCCCAGATCACTTTTCCACCATGTTTGCTGAAATTATTCTCAAATTCAACCAGATACTTATCCAGATTATTAATAATCTTGTGTTTCAGATTGGCAGCGCGACGCTTAGCCAATTCGAGATTCTGGAATTGAGCTTTCCCTTTTTCAACCTGTTCATCATACCGGCCAATGTTATGATTCAACCGTTTCCGATGTTCGGCATCAAAAGATTTTTTCTCAGAATCTTCAAGAAACTTTTGATATATATGGTTCATTATATAATAGTTACATTATTTTATCAATCTTTTCAACCCTGCATACATGCCTGCCACCCTCAAATTCAGTATTTACAAACAAAATGGAAAAGTCAACTGCTTCCTCCTGGGTTATAAACCTGGCCGGCAGGGTGAGAATATTGGCGTCATTATGTTTTCTGGCAAGCAGGGTGATTGTTTCATTCCAGCATATTGCCGCCCTGATTCCAATGTATTTGTTTGCAACCATGGCCATCCCATTGCCACTTCCGCAAATAAGTATACCAAATTTATATATTCCTTTCTGAACCTCCTTTGCAACAGGATGAGCAGAATCGGGATAATCCATGCTGTCTTCAGAAAAAGTACCGAAGTCCTGAATAAACCAGCCCAGTTCATTCAAACTCTGCTTTATTCGTTCTTTTGTTTTGAAACCAGCATGATCACACCCAATAGCAATATTTTTGATAGTATCGGTCATTGTTAATACTTTATTTCACAAAAGTAATTATAAACAAATCAAAATGAGTCAAAAAGAAATTTTATCCCTGAATATCCCGCTCTGAATCAATTTATTAAATTTTTAACAATTATATGTTCACAACTGAGTAATTTTGTGTTTAACTTTTTATAAAAAGTTGAGTTAGGCTAAAAGATTAGGAAAAATACCATCTGACAATTGAATAATCATGATGTTACCAATATATTTTAACAAATTTAAAAATAGATTTCAGTCAAATTTTTTAACATGATCTAATATTAACATATTTGTTCAAACAGGATAAAATATTGATAATTAAAACATTCAAAAATAAAAGTTGTTTAAACATTGTTAATCAAAAGGTAAATTCATCATAACAAAATTTTACATGAAAAATAAATCAACCAATTTAACAGCTATTATAATAAATATAAAAAAATAGTATTCTTTTAATATTATGAAAACTTAAAAAAAAAATGGAACAGGTTTAAGGAACATTTCAAATGAAAAAAGATGAATCGCAATCATTGGCAGATAAGATTAAATTGCTGAAGTTAGAGAAAAATGCCATTATCCTCGCGCATTATTATCAAATTCCTGAAATTCAAGACATTGCTGATTTTATTGGTGACAGTCTTGGATTATCTCAAAATACATTGGAAACAAAGGCAGATATAATTGTATTTTCAGGGGTTCACTTTATGGCAGAAACCGCAAAAATTCTTAATCCAACCAAAAAAGTGTTAGTACCCGACATGAATGCAGGCTGTTCTCTGGCCGATTCATGTCCGCCGGATAAATTCAGAGTCTTCAAACAAAATTATCCCAATCATATTGTTATATCCTACATAAACTGCTCCGCCCAGATCAAAACTATGTCGGATGTTATATGTACCTCGAGTAATGCAGTAAAAATTGTTGAATCTTTCCCTAAAGATCAAAAAATCATTTTTGCTCCGGATAAAAATCTCGGAGGTTATATTAATTTATTGACAGGAAGAAAAATGGTTTTATGGGATGGAAGTTGTGAAGTTCATGATTTAATAAAGTCGGAAGCCGTAATTAAGTTAAAATCAGATAATCCGGATGCAAAATTAATTGCTCACCCTGAATGCAAAGCGGTAATACTTCAGATTGCTGATTTTATTGGTTCTACAACAGCTTTGTTAAATTACACGGTGAAAAGTGATGCAAAAAAATTCATTGTGGCCACTGAAACCGGGATTCTTCACCAGATGAAAAAAGCATCACCGGATAAGGAATTTTTAATTGTGCCTTCAAACGAAACATGTGCTTGTAATGACTGTTCTTATATGAAGATGAACACATTGGAAAAATTGTATTTGTGTCTAAAGAACGAACAACCCGAATTAAAGTTATCAGAAAACGTTATAGAGAAGGCAAAGAAACCTATCTTGCGGATGCTGGAGTTATCTCAATAACAAACCATGTGAATTTCTATGAAAATCTTTAATAAACGCTTTGATATTCAGTTTATACTGATTTTATTTTTCCTGTTTTTCTTTGATTTTATTTATGCCCAGGACACCCTTCAGAAGGATGGATTTAATAAGTTTTATTATCCAAAAGGGAATATTTCAAGTGAAGGAAATCTAAAAAACGGGAAACCAGATGGTTACTGGAAATCCTATAATGAAAATGGGTCCATTAAATCGGAGGGGAACCGGAAAAATTTCGAATTGGATAGTTTATGGAAGTTTTACAACCAGGACGGGAAATTACTTCTTGAAATTTACTATAAATCGGGGAAAAAGAATGGACTGAAAACCAACTATCTTGACAAGGAGACTGTCAGGGAAAATTTTCTTAATGATGTGAAGGAGGGATATACCCGGTATTACGATACGAACGGAAAGATTAAGCAGGAGATCCCCTTTTTCAAAGGACTTGAACAGGGTTTTGGGAAAGAATACGCTTCCGACGGAACCATCATCACGCTGACCGAATACAAAAAGGGTTTTATTGTTGACAGGCTTCGGATCAACAGAAAAGATAGCCAGGGCAAAAAACAGGGCCGATGGTATACTTTTTACGACTGCGGGAATTTGAAAACCGAAGTTACTTACAAGGATGATATGAGAAACGGGTATCTCAAGGAATATACCGAAAGCGGTGATTTATTGAAGATATCAAAATACATCGATGATGTTATACAACCCGAGGCACAGGAGATTCAAAAGCTTGAGGTTCAGAATGAATATTATCCCAATGGTACCATAAAAATAAGCGCCATGTTCAGGAATGGTATCCCGGAGGGGCTGAAACGCGAGTATGCTGAAGATGGCAAGCTTGAAAAAGCTTACCTTTACCAAAATGGAGTAGTCCTAGGTGAGGGAATTGTGAAGGATGATGGTAATCGTGACGGGCCCTGGAAAGATTTTTATCCTGATGGAGCACTTAAGGCGGAGGGAAATTATGACAATGGCAGGCAGATTGGCGACTGGAAATATTATCATCTCAACGGAAAGATAGAGCAAACAGGAAGATTCAATAAGCAGGGCAAATTTGATGGAACCTGGAAATGGTATTTTGACAATGGAAAGTTGCTCAAAGAGGAGAATTATCGTGCCGGGCTTAAAGATGGCATGTCAACCGAGTATGATGAGACCGGGAAAGTGATTGAGGAGGGAGAATTTGTCAACGGCAATGAAGATGGTCCCTGGTTTGAACTTATAGGTGATTGTTTTATCCGCGGGACTTACCGTGACGGTCTGCGCAACGGAATCTGGTATAATTATTACCTCAACAGCGATGGTTTAAAGACCGACAGCATTTGTTTTTTTAAGGGGAAGTATATTGATGACAATCCTGATGGAAAACATGTCTACTACTGGGAAAATGGAAAGGTTAAGGACGAAGGATCCTATGTAATGGGGAAGAAAGAGGGAGAATGGTATAAGTACAATTCAGACGGAACATTGTTCATGATCATTACCTATAAGCAAGGAGTTGAAACCCGGTACGACGGTGTAAAAATAAAACCCCCATATGGGAAAGAGGAGGATTAAATGAAAACAGAGCGACCAAAAAGAGCAGAAAAGGTTATTAAGCTTGACAGGGCAAGCCTTCCGGAAAAAAGAAGCACCGCTAAAAAGGTGATCAGGCGCGGTGAAAGTCGTGCCGATTCAGATCAGATGCGGCTAAACAAGTATATTTCCAATTCGGGGATCTGTTCACGGCGCGAAGCTGATAAACTGATAGAAGCAGGAGCAGTTTCAGTCAATGGGAAAGTCATTACCGAACTTGGCACCAAGGTTGGCCCGGGTGATAAAATTCAATATGGCGACCAGACCATCAACCGCGAAAAACCAAAATACCTATTATTAAACAAACCTAAGGGATATATAACCACAGCGGACGACCCGGAGAAAAGGAAAACGGTAATGAACCTTGTTGCAGGTGCCTGCAAGGAGCGGATTTATCCGGTTGGCCGGCTCGACAGGAATACCACCGGTTTACTTCTTTTCACCAACGACGGGATGATCGCCAAGAAGCTAACGCATCCCCGGTATGGGATAAAAAAAATATACCATGTTGAGATCGATAAAAACCTGACGCGGATCGATTTTTTAAAAATACAGGAGGGTTTTAAACTTGAGGATGAACAGGTTAAAGTCGACAGCATTGAATATATTGGTGATGGAAAGGATAAAAAGCAGATAGGTCTTGAATTACATTCCGGGCAGAACCGCATCGTAAGAAGAATTTTTGAACATTTCGAATACAAAGTCTTAAGACTTGACCGCGTTTATTATGCAGGGCTTACCAAAAAGAATTTACCCCGGGGTCATTGGCGGTTCCTCGAAGAACAGGAGATCAACATGCTTAAAATGATCAGTTCAAATATCGGATAATCTATGAATCCAATCAGTATTTACATTGTTGAAGATGAACTTTTAATCTCCGCAAGTTTAAAATCACAACTTCAGCAGTTTGGTTATGAAGTCCGCGGTTCGGCGATGAGCGGGGAAATCTGCCTTGAAGAGATTGCAGAATTGTCGCGGCAGGGAAGAGAACCGGAAATTGTGTTGATGGATATTCATCTGCGGGGCGAAATGGACGGTATTGAAACTGCGAAAAAAATGAATGAGAAATTCAATTGCGCCATCATTTTTCTTACCGGTCAGAGTTCAAAAGAGGTTTATGAGCGTTCGTTTAAAATCAAACCCTTTGGATATCTCCTGAAGCCTATAGACATGGAGCAGACTAAAATGACGGTTGAAATAGCCTCTTATCAGCGAAATCTTGAAATCGAAAACAACCTTTATCAGAAAGATCTTGAAGCCTTGCTGGAAAAAAGGTCCCAGGAAAACAAAGAGTTGATTTCCATATATCAAAGCATCGTCGATAATTCCTTATTGGGGTTGACCATCATGCAGGATGAGAAGTTTGTCTTTGCAAACAAAAGATCAGCAGAGATCTTTGGTTATTCTCAGGAGGAATTTAATACTTTTTCAATTCACGACCTTGTTGGTTTTTTGCACCCGGAGGACAAGGAAAAGATAATTTCTTTATCGCAAAACGCAATGGGTAATGACGGTCCCCATCGCACTTGTGTCAGGATCTCTACCCGTGATAACCAGATAAAGCATGTTGAAACTGCGGTAAAATACATTGTGTTTAAAGGAAAACCCGCCCTTCATCAGACTTTTTTGGATATCACAGATTATTGTCTCGCTAGAAATTCATAATTATGAGAAAGTTTCTTTTATTTCTTTTTGCCGGCTTTTTTTCTTCTGTACTGGCCCAGGTTCCTTTGGGGGAATTGGTAAAGAAAGCCGGGGATTACAAAACATATCCGGGAAACGATGAGCTGGTCATTTTTGACAGCACCCTTGTTGATATGCAGGAGTCCGGGCTTACCTACGTTCAGAATCACACCCTTACAAAAGTATTAACCCCTCACGGTGCAGTCGATTTGAGTGTGATTAAATATGGTTATGATCCGCTGTCGGCATTTGTTGAAATTAAAAAAGCCGTGATTTACAAGAACGATGGCCGAATCATCGAACTTGATGTCAGCAAGGGAATGGATTATCCTGCTGCGGCCAGGGCAATATACTGGGGAGCCAGGGAAAAAATGGTTGAAATCGGGCGGCTTGAACCGGGAGATGCAGTAGAAATTGTCATGTTTAGAAAGGGGTTTACCTATGCACTGCTAACTTCAGATGAGGATGAAAAATATATCCCACCCATGAAGGGACAATTTTATGACATTGTCGAGTTTTTCAATGCTTATCCGGTGAAAAATAAAGTATATCAGGTTACAGTTCCCAAAGATAAACCGCTTCAATATCAGGTCTATAATGGAGAGGTTCAATCTTCATGCTGGTTTTCAGGCGGAAAGATGAAATATTCTTTCAGCAAAAAGGATATCATGCCGATAAAGAGCGAACCCCGCATGGGGGCAACGATTGATGTTGCCCCCAAATTACTGGTATCAACAACACCCAAATGGAATGAAAAATCGACCTGGTTTTTTAAGGTAAATGAGGATTTTGGCAGTTTTGCTTCAACCATTGAAATCAAAGCCAAGGTAAATGAAATTCTGAAGGGAGCCGAAAATGAAATGGATTCCGTCGCCCGGTTAACACACTGGTGTGCCGATGAAATCCGTTATTCGGGGATTTCAATGGGGTGTGGCGAGGGATTCACTCTGCACAAGGGGGAAATGACGTTTACCGACCGATGTGGAGTATGCAAGGATAAAGCCGGCATGCTCATAACCATGCTGCGTGCCGCAGGATTTCAATCTTACCCCGCCATGACTATGGCCGGATCACGGATTGATTACATTCCTGCCGACCAGTTCAATCATTGTGTAACCGTTGTTAAATTACGTGACGGGAAATACCATCTGCTTGATCCGACCTGGGTTCCCTTTGTACGGGAATTGTGGTCAAGTGCAGAACAGCAGCAGCAATACCTGATGGGAGTTCCCGAGGGTGCCGACCTGGCAACCACTCCTGTATCAGATCCTGAAAATCACTATATAAAAATTGATGGTGTTGGGGAGTTAAAGGCTGATGGAACACTCACCGGCAGCATTACCATTGCGGGCGAAGGACAATCGGATGCAGCCATCCGTGGTATATTCAAGAACTCAAGTCAGACAACCTGGTATCAGAATGTTGAACGGGAATTACTGAAGCTATGGCCCCAGGCCAGGGTTATCCGGGTTAATTATCCCGATCCGGTTAATTATCAAAAATCCAATATCTGGATCACCATTGATTATATGATCCCTGATTTTGCCATGGTTTCGGGTACTACCATGATATTTACCCCTCTTTCGGCAGGCGGAATTTTCAAATCTTTTCAGGGTCAGCTATCTTTCGATACCGGTTTAAAAGAGCGAAAATATCCTTTCCGGGACCGTTGTTCCAGAAAAGTTGAAATGAACGAATCAATAAAACTTCCTGAAATCAAGAAAGTTATCCGGATCCCGGAATCAATTTCAAGACCCGGCGAAGTGGCCTCTTATCAAGGGGGATATGTTATTTCAAACGGATCGGTTATCTTTTCAGGGAAATCGATTTTTGGCAAAAGACAATACGATGCGCAGGACTGGCCAGAGTTCAGAGCAACTGTTGAAGCCCAAAACCGGTTCACCGAACAGCCGGTTATTGTCGGATTATAAATGCAATTTTCCATTGAAATACCTTGTTTTTATGAAAATGCAATACCTGATTTCTTTTATACTTTTCTGTTTTATCATCGCTCCTTCTCAAGTCGGGGCCCAGGATGAAAAACATGATGCCCGGTATCAATCCATTACCAGGGAATACTCCCTGAATGCCGATGGAACCGTTGACTTCCGGTATGTAAAGGAGCAAAAGTTGCTGACCTACCGGGCGTTTCATAACCTTTATGGGGAGACTTTTATCGTATACAATCCGGCATATCAGAAACTGAAAATCAATGAGGTTTACACGGTTATGGCAGACGGAAAGAACATTGTTGCCCCGACAAATTCCTTTAATGAGGTACTTCCGGGTTTCGCAAATAACGCCCCTGCATACAATTCATTACGTGAAATGGTGATTACACATACAGGTCTTGAACGCAATTCCACCATTAAGCTGGATTACCAGATTCACACAGAAAAGGGCATTTTTCCAGCCCTGATGGGCAATGAATTGCTGGCGGAAACGGAACCGATAAAATCCCTTGAGCTCCGGGTTCGGATCCCCACCGGACAAACACTCTACTATAAATTGTTTAATGCTGATTTTCAACCGGAAATGAGCAGGGATGGAGATATCCAGATTTATACCTGGAAGATGAACAACCTGGCGGCAATTTCAGTTGAAGAATCACAACCCGGGGCAAATGCAAACTATCCGCGACTTGTTTTCAGCACATCCGATAACCGGGAAAAAATATTCGAATTTTTAACTGCTCAACCGGCGTTTAGATTTTTGCTTACCGACCCGATGAAAAAGGCTGTCAGCGACCTTATGGTTGAAAAGGGGGATAATTTCGAATTGGCGCAGAAAATCCAGGAACAGGTTATAAATGACATACGGCTGTATCCGATTCCTTTGCGTGTGACCCTGTACCAATGCCGCACCCCTGAGCAAACCTGGAACAGCAATGGCGGAACAGTCATAGAAAAGGCAGTTCTGGCCACCGCACTCATGAAATCAGCGGGCCTGAATGCGGCCGTTGTTGGAATTGTTAGAACGGCTTTTTCAGATGATCATATTGCTTCCTTGGCCGACATTGAGGATTTCGCTGTGCAGGTTGAATTTAAAGACCAGGGAATCTGGTATTTTTCCATGACAGGGGTAAATGCCAATAACCTGAAATATTCACTTCCGGGAAGATCATTTGTATTGTTGAAGCCAGAAAAGGTTTTTCCATTGATAAAAACAGAAACCCCGCAACAGAAGGTGGTAATACAGGGAAATTTTATCGTTTCATCCGATCCTAAATTAACCGGAGAGATCTTAATAAACCTGGATGGGGGTGTCTATCCTTATGCAAGCCTTTTGGGGGATAAAAGAAAATTGAAAAACTCCATTTCAGGCGGGTTGATCGGCAGCGATACAAACAATTTGAAAACAAGCATCCTGAATGTAAAAGAGGGATCCCAAACCTATATTGTTCAAAGCGATAAACCCTTCAGAAAAGATTCGAACTTTTATTATTTTACGCTTCCATCGTTGCTATCGGGGATTGAAAGCTGGGGGATCAGGACGCTATCGGAGAAGCGGGAAAATGCCTATGAAATTCCCTCTGTCGCCGAAGAAAAATACACCTACACCTTCACCCTGCCAACCGGCCTGCAATTGTTCACCCCGGCCAAGAAACTGGTTATCAGCAATAAGGCTGGAAGTTTTGAATGGAATGTGACCAGGGAAGGGGGGAAGACCGTTGTGACGCGCCAGGTGAAATTTAATGAACGGGTTTACCAGCAGTCAAATTATCAAGACTTTAAGCGTCTTATGGACCACTGGAACAATCCCTGGTACCGTCAGCTTATTTTTACGTCAGAAAACAAACAATAACTTCCGGAACCAGTCAGTGCGTGATGATGCGGCCAAGACCCTCTTTATTAATCCGGATACTTTGCTTCTTCAGCTCGGCAAAGGTTTTCATTAAAAGATCCTGATCCTCCTGTGTTGTAGCGGCAGATAATTTTTTACGAACGTCAGAAATCATTTTATCTAATTTCCTGGCTTTGAATGCATGAAGGGCCGACATTACATGCATATGCAGCCTGGTCTCCTCGGTGGTAACCAGTATGTTGTTTTTATGCCAATTCAGACTGAGTTCATAAGGAGAGAAGACCAGATTGACCGCCATGGTAGAAATTGCCTGGTCGCTGTGTGAAAGAAACCACGACCGGTCAGGTATTGCATCATTTTCCAACCCTTTCACATAGGCTGAAAAAATGGATTGAAAGATGGCATTTTCAAACCCCATTTCATCATTTTGGAGGTCATGAACCACATAATCAGCTACGTTTACCGGAACACCCTCCTCCTCGCTTTGGCTGTTTGTAAGTTTAATCCTGATGACTTCTTGTCCATATAGTAACAGCAAACGGATTACATCCTTTTCCTGATATTCTGCCGAGTCGGGATCAAATTCAAGTTGCGGTTCTGCTGTGATTGGATCTGAAAGAATTTGATCCAAATCCTTCTCCAGTTCCGGAGTGCTTTTTTTCAGTTTAGCGCGAAGAATTTTATTCAGTTCGCTCATGAGAACCTGTTCGGGAATGCTCATCAAGCCTGAACACTCCTTCACATACAATGATCGCGAAATTCCGTCGGGAATGAGAGAGACCGTGTTGACAATTTCCTTAATCAGCGCAGCTTTTTTAATCGGGTCGTTTTGTATCTCCCCGAGCAGCAGCCTGGTTTTAAAAAGAATGAAATTTGCAGCAGATTCATTAACAAACGATGCAACCTCCGAAGGATGATGTTTCCGGGCATAGGAATCCGGATCCTCCCCATCGGGAAAAAGCACGATCTTCACATTCATTCCCTGTTCTACGATCATGTCGATACCGCGGAATGAGGCTTTTATCCCCGCCGGGTCTCCATCATATAAAATGGAGATATTGGAAGTATACCGTTGGATCATGCGAACCTGATCGTGTGTAAGCGAGGTTCCCGATGATGCCACCACGTTTTCTATCCCAGCCTGATGCATGGATATCACATCGGTATAGCCCTCCACCAGGAGGCAGTTATCCTTCGAAATGATGGCATTCTTTGCAAAATTGATTCCGTAAAGGGTTTTGCTTTTGTTGTAAATATCGGATTCGGGAGAATTTACATATTTCGGCCTGTTCTTGTCGCTGCTTAAAATTCTTCCCCCGAAACCTATAACTCTGCCCGAAGCACTGTGAATTGGAAAAATAACCCGTGAATGAAACCGGTCATAAAGCCTGTTTTCTTTTTCGAGTGAAAGTCCTGTCTTAAGAAGGTAATCTTTTTTATAACCATGCTGAACAGCGTACTCTGAAAAGGCATCCCATTTTTCAGGGCTAAATCCGAGCTGAAATTTTAATATCACCTCTTCGCGAATTCCTCGTTCCCTGAAATAGGATAATCCGATGGCCTTGCCCTCTTCGGTCTCGGCCAGGGTCTTTGTAAAATATTGTTGTGCAAAAAGGTTCAGGTTGTAAAGGCTCTCTTTTTCATTCAGTTCCTGGAGTTGTTCCGGTGTCTGTTCCTCCTCCTCCACCTCAATATTGTATTTCCTGGCAAGGTATTTCAGTGCTTCCGGGTAGGAGAAATGTTCATGTTCCATGATGAAATTGACCGAATTTCCCGCCTTTCCGCATCCAAAGCATTTGTAGATCCCCTTGGCGGGTGAAACTGTAAAAGAGGGCGTTTTCTCATTATGGAAAGGGCACAAACCGATCTGGTTCACACCGCGTCGGCGAAGGGTGACAAAATCACCAACAACCTCCTCAATGCGGGAGGTTGTAATAATATTGTCGATGGTTTCGTGATTAATCATGATATTTCATCAAAAAGTGGTCAATCCCTGCCTCGTTGAATTGTTCGCCAAATTTAACAAAACCGTTCCTTTCATAAAACGTGACAGCTTTTACCTGGGCATGCAGATAAATCATTTTTACAAGGGGGATAACATCTTTTAATACCTCTTTCAGAATGGCTTCGCCGAATCCCCGGTTACGAAATTGAGGAAGAACCGCAAACCGTTCAAGTTTTATCCCCTTTTCCGTCTCACGCCAACGTGCTGTGGCAACAGGTCTCTCAGCAAGAAGCATGAGATAATGGACCGATTCCTCTTCATATTCATATTCGCGATCTTTATCAACACCCAGTTCTTCCACAAAAACCTTACTCCGTATTGAATAGGCCTTTTCTGCCAACACTTTATCCTGGAATGAAAATCGCTCGATTGTTAACATTTCCTTGGTTTTTAATTTCTCAAAGGTACAGTTTCCCACCCGGCCGGGGTTAAATTCATCAGTTCACTGAACCCGATTTCACCAAGCAAATTTTCCGTTTTGTCAAATAACAATGAAATCTCCCCGGGTTTATGCGCATCGGAACTGATAATCACCGGAATATTCAGATTATGGATTTTTTTCAGGATCTCCGGACCCGGAAAAAGCGAATCGGACCTTTTTTTGTAAAGCCCGCGTGTATTAACCTCAACAATGGCTCCTGTTTGTTTTATCAGATCAAGGGTTTCGTCAATTAAACTCATATACCAGGGTTCCGGTTCCGAGAAATACCTTCCACGGTTGTGCATTTTAATTTTATCTAAATGGCCAACGATGTCCACCCGACCTGCTGTCAGCATATCATTGATCTGCCGGTAATAGGCCGCCACGCCTTTGCGGATATCGCCCGCAAAAAGCAGATTGAGTCCATCATCATAGGTCACCGGATCGGGACCGTCAATAAACCACAAGTCATGTGATGAGCCATTTCGAACGAGATGAACAGATCCAATCACATAATCCAGGGGGTAATTATCCCGGAAATAGGAAAAAGGATATCCGGTCCCGGTGATAAAATCCACCTCCATGCCCAAAAAAAGGTTGATCTGCCCATCAAAGTCCTTTTTCAGCTGAGATATTTCCTGGCAATAGGCGTTTACATTTTCTTCCCGTAAAGCAAATGTATTTTCAATAGGCAAAGGAGAATGGTCAGAAAACCCCAGCGTGAAAAATCCCTGCCGGATGGCTTCCGATATGAAAATATCCGGGACATCAGAGCCGTCGCTGAACCTGGTATGAGTATGGAGGTTAGATAACACTGGTAATAATTTTATATACTTTATCGGCCCGGCGAAGGAATAAATCAACAGAAATGCTGCAGCGTTCTCCCTTAATTGTTTTTTCTGCAGGTTTCAGGTCGATCCTGATTTCCGGAACAGTCATATCAATTACCCCTGTAGTAGGACCCTGGATATATATCCGGTCACCGGATTTGAGGGAACCAGATTCCATTTTAATCTCTGCAATCCTGAGTTTTGTAAAATAATTTGTTATTTTACCCACATATTCCTTGTATTCTGTTGCCACAGATCCGTGTTGTTCAGCCCAATCGCCCATTTTGCTCCCAAGATAATATCCCTCCCAAAACCCCCGATTGTAAACAGTTCTGAGTTGTTCAGTCCATTCGTCAACCCTTTCCCTGGTATAGTGACCTGCAGCAATTGAATCGACAGCCTGGCGGTAACACCCAACTACAGTTTTTACATATTCCGGACTTCGACCCCGACCCTCAATTTTCAGAACAGCAACACCGGACTTAATAATTTTATCAAGAAATCCAATGGTACAAAGGTCTTTGGGCGACATAATATATTGATTGTCAACTTCCAGGTCAATTCCGGTATCTGTATCTGTAACCAGGTACGGTCTCCGGCACAGCTGATAACAGGCTCCCCGGTTTGCCGAAGCGTTGTAATGATCAAGGCTCAGGTAACATTTTCCAGAAACCGCCATGCATAAAGCCCCATGTGCAAAAACTTCAATCCGGACCAGCTTTCCCGAAGGACCGGATATTTTCTGCCGTTTGATTGCCAGGGTGATACTGGCAACCTGATCAAGATTTAATTCCCTGGCCATGACCATTACATCGGAAACCTGCGACCAGTATTTCACTGCTTCAAGGTTGGTGATGTTGGTTTGGGTTGACATATGAACGGGCATTCCGACAGATCTTGCGTAGGTGATAACAGCCTGGTCGGAGGCAATGATGGCAGTGACCCCATTTTTTTTAGCCGAATCAATGGTGCGTTTCATCTCTTTCACTTCCTGATCGAAGATGACCGTATTCAAGGTGAGATAGATGTTTACACTATGCTTGCGACAAATTCGTGTAATTTTTACCAAATCACGGAGCGTAAAATTGATGGAAGACCGGGCACGCATATTTAGTACGCCCACACCAAAATATACAGAATCGGCACCGGCATGAATCGCTGCCATCAGCGATTCCCAGGAACCAACAGGAGCAGTAATTTCGATCTTTTGCACGGTGGAACATTTTTTACAAAGATACAGGATTTACAGCGATTGGTTCCGGAACGACACCTCCTGTGCATTAAAAAGTGTTGGTTAGCGACGAAGATGTATAATTCAGCCAATTTGACACCAATTGCTGGCCCATTGAGGTCATAATTGATTCAGGATGAAACTGAACTCCACAAAAGGGTAGTGTTTTATGGGCCAGGGCCATGATGGTTCCATCGCGGGTGACTGCCAGTTTATCAAGACATGCGGGAAAAGAGTCCGGATCCACAGCCCACGAATGATACAGCCCAGCTTCAAATGACCCGGTGATTCCCAGGAACAGGGGGTTGTTTGGTTGAAGAACAGTTATAGTTCGTGGCTGTCCGTGAATCACGGATGGCAGGTTAACGAGGCTTCCCCCGAAATGGACTGCAAGGGCCTGCATGCCCAGGCAGACACCAAATACCGGAATTACTTTGTGACCTTTTTTATTCAGATGTTCAACTGCCAGCAGGATATCGAACATGGCTGGGTGTTCCTGCGGCAAACCGGGCCCGGGGGAAAATATGATTTGATCATATTGATCCAGCGTTCTGATATTCAGCTGCTCCTGGGTGAAGATATTAACATTAACTTTGCCCGTTCTGCGCAATAACTCCACCAGGTTCCATGTGAAGGAGTCGTGATTATCCAGAAGCAGAAGTTGCATTTGATTTACAAGATTAGTTTTTACTGCTATCCTATGAAATCCATTCAGACAATATTCATTTCCCGCACAGAAATCGTCGATAAAATTAATCATTTTTCCAGACAGGGTGAGTCTTTTTTATTTGCTGTTGATTTCTCCGGTGAAAAAGGATTTGTATTATCTCCGCAGGAGGCTGAAAACAAAGGAATAAGATATAAAATTGGTAACCTGCAAAACGATGGGAATCACAGCGGAAAAAGGCCATTGAAATTCGATTTTTCTCCAGTCAGCTTTGAAACATATAAAATTGCTTTTAAAAAGGTAACACATCACCTTAAAAGAGGAGACACATACCTGCTCAATCTTACTTTTCCAACACCTCTGCACTCAAACCTTTCATTATCAGAAATTTTCGATATCAGCTGTGCTCCCTTTAAACTCTTTGTTCCAGGCCATTTTATAGTATTTTCTCCTGAGATGTTCATTCGTACCGAGCAATCCCTGGTCTTTTCCAGCCCGATGAAAGGAACGATTGACGCTGGTGTTCCTGATGCCGAAGAGCGATTAATGAGTGATGAAAAGGAGTTCTTTGAGCACAATACCATTGTTGATCTCATTCGCAATGACCTGTCGATGGTATCAACAAATGTAATTGTTACCAGATTCCGTTACATTGACCGGATTCACTCTAACCGGGGTGATCTCCTGCAGATGAGCTCCGAAGTTTGCGGCACTCTGCCTGATGGTTTCCGTCAAAGGCTGGGAGAACTTCTTTTTACCTTGTTGCCGGCAGGTTCGGTTACGGGGGCGCCGAAAGAAAAGACTGTAAAAATAATTCAGGAAACAGAATCGTACGATCGTGGATTTTACACTGGTATTTTCGGTTATTTTGACGGAGTGAACCTGACTTCGGCTGTTTCGATACGATTTATTCAAGCGACAGATCGTGGCCTGGTGTTTAAAAGTGGCGGAGGAATTACTGCATTGAGCAGTTTGGAGAGTGAATATGATGAAATGGTGCAAAAGGTATATGTCCCGGTTTTTTGAAACGGTTTGTATAAAAAACGGCATTCCCCAACACCTGGAATGGCATGAGCGCCGGATGAATCTAGCGCGCAGGGAATTCTTCCGGGAAGTTAAACCCATTGTCCTTGAGAAAGCGATTGAGGTCCCCGGTGCATTTCTGACAGGAGTGGTCCGGTGTAATATTCACTATGACGAGGAGGTTAAGCAGGTCAGTTTTAAAAAGTATGAAAAACGAGTTATCATGTCGCTTAAACTGGTGTGGGACCCCGATATTGATTACCATCTGAAATTTACCGACAGGTCGGTGCTGGAATCATTATTTAAGCTTCGAAGACCGTGTGATGAGATTGTCATTGTTAAAAATGGTTTGATCACAGACACCTCCGTTTCGAACCTGATTTTTTTGTGTGGAAATATCTGGTTTACCCCGGCAACCCCGCTGTTGGAGGGCACATGCAGAAACCGGCTTTTATATGAAGGCCGGATAACGGCAAGAGATATCCGTGTGAATGACCTGAACCTGTTTAATTGCTGCAAACTCATCAATGCGATGCGTGATCCGGATGAAGAATCAATGATCCCGGTTTCGGCGATAATTTAAAAAAGAGTTATTTTTGTCCAAAGACCAATTTATGAAACCCATTCACATTTTTTATCTGATTATTATAGCCGGGATTATTGGAATATCCGGTTGTGGAGACAAGGACAAAGAGTTAAAAGCTGATGCAACAGACATTGCCAACATCATGTGCAGGAGCATTGATGCCATGAAAAAACTTCGTGGGGCTGATCCTGCCGACTCCCTGATGGTAAAGAACCTTCAGATGGAGTACAACATTGTTCAGGAGGAAATGACTAAAGTGTACCAGGATTTCAGAACGAAATACAAAGAAAAGGTAACGACCAAAGAATTCAGTGATCAGTTTCGCAAATACCTGAATACAGCCATGCTGGATTGTAAAAGTCTTTCAAAGGAAGATCGGGAAGCCTTTGAAAAGGGAATGAAATAATTTTATTTCACCAGCCTGATTTGCAGCTCCTTCAACTGCTCTTCCTTTATTGAGGAGGGAGAATCGATCATCACATCACGCCCTGAATTATTTTTCGGAAAAGCGATATAATCACGGATTGACTCTCCGCCGCCAAAAATGGTGGACCACCTGTCGAATCCAAAGGCAATCCCGCCATGGGGAGGTGCCCCAAATTCAAAAGCATTCATTAAAAAACCGAACTGTTCATTGGCTTCTTCATCAGAGAAGCCAAGGACCGTAAACATTTTCTTTTGCAATTCCTTATTGTGAATCCGGATAGAACCTCCGCCTATTTCCGTTCCATTGATGACCAGGTCATATGCATTGGCCCTGACGGCACCGGCATCGGTATCGAGGAGTTCAATATCTTCGGGTTTTGGAGAGGTAAAGGGATGATGTTTTGCATAAAAACGTTTGGTCTCCTCATCCCATTCAAGCAAAGGAAAGTCAATTACCCAAAGAGGCTTGAAATCGCCAGGCTGTATTAAATTCATCCGTTTCGCCATTTCGAGACGGAGGGTTCCCATGGCTGATTGGGTTTTCTCCATTTTACCGGCCAGGATCAGGATCAGGTCTCCCGGGCCGGCCTTGCATTTTGTTACGATCGCAAAAAGGTCTTCAGGAGAATAAAATTTATCGACAGAAGATTTAATAACCCCATCCAAACCAACCCTTATATAGACCAATCCGAAAGCTCCAACCTGTGGACGTTTTACGAAATCGGTCAGCTCGTCGACCTGTTTGCGCGAATATTCGCTGCATCCCTTCGCACTGATCGCAACAACGAGCTCAGCCTCGTCGAACACTTTGAAATTCCTTCCCCCGACCAGGTCATTCAGCTCGGTGAAGGTCATCCCAAAACGAATATCCGGCTTGTCCGATCCGTATAACTTCATGGCCTGTTCATAGGAGATCCTCGGGAAATCAGCCATGTCGATGTTCAGTACTGATTTGAAAAGATGTTTCGCCAACCCTTCAAAGGTATTCAGGATATCTTCCTGGGTGACGAATGCCATTTCGCAGTCGATCTGGGTGAATTCGGGTTGCCGGTCTGCACGGAGATCTTCATCGCGGAAACACCGTACGATCTGAAAATATCGGTCGAACCCGGCCACCATCAGCAATTGCTTGAATGTTTGAGGAGATTGGGGAAGGGCATAAAATTGTCCGGGGTTCATACGCGATGGAACCACGAAATCGCGGGCGCCCTCCGGGGTCGATTTTATCATGTAAGGCGTTTCGATCTCCAGAAACTGCTGACCATTCAGATAATTCCGGGTTTCAATTCCCATTTTATGCCGAAGTTCAAGGTTTTTACGGTTTACATTCCGCCGTAAATCGAGGTAGCGGTATTTCATCCGAAGTTCTTCACCGCCGTCCGTATGGTCTTCGATGGTAAAAGGTGGTGTTTTTGACACGTTTAGTACCGTAAAACTCTCTACCAGGATCTCAATATCCCCGGTGGTCATTTTGGAGTTTTTATTACTTCGCTCAGCCACCCTGCCCTTTACGGATATAACAAATTCTCGACCCAGTTTCCGGGCCTCCATGCACAATGCACTGTTTACTTCCAGGTTGAAGACCAGCTGGGTGATTCCATAGCGGTCGCGCAAATCGAGAAAGGTAAGGCCACCCATGTCGCGTGAGCGCTGGAGCCAGCCGGATAAAGTCACCTCCAGGCCCACATGGGCCATATTCAGTTCACCACAGGTATGTGTTCGGAGCATATTGTATTATTTATTGGGGCACAAAGGTAGAAAGAATGCACTATTAGTCTGATTTTTTGCAAAAAGGATTAACTTTTAAGAACGAATTTGCAATTTTTACTACAAAAATCAATCAGGTCAGGATAAAATAGGATGTTCTGCTATAAACCCGACAGGTGTTGTGGTATTCAATTTTGATTCGCTTCCTTGCTGTGGTATTTTTGGAATTGGAAATTAACAAGTTAAATACCCGTTTTTCAAAAACGGACCATCCTAAAAATATTGAAACCGTTAACATTTATTGTTATGAAAAACCGTTTACAAAACACATTTCCTTGCGTTTACCATATTGCTGCTCTACTTTTTCTTGGAACCTTGTCGGGCTGCGGGTACTATTATAAAGTACAAACTGTATCCAGGGTTACTCCCCAGAACGTTAAAACATGCGACTCCCTGAATAAATTCCTGATTTTGCACCAGGGAAAATCAGCCTGGCATTTATCCAATTCCGGCGTTACCGACAGCATGCTGTCAGGGACCCTTACCATGTTGCCCGATAATTGCAAGCAGTATAAAACCAATCATCCTAAAAAGGCCAACAGATACAAAAGGGATGATCGCATCCTTGTGCTTAACCAGGTTCACCTTTATCTGCAGGATTCACTGGTTCCGGAATTCAAAACCGGAGACTATGCAAAAATTGATTTTTCGGCAATCAGCAAAGCTGAGATATATATTAAAGCCAAAGGCCGGACTACGGCATCCTGGGTTGTTCCAATAGTGTTTGGTGGAATCGGGGTTGCTATGGTCACGACGGTGGCGGTTGCTATAGCGACGAAATCATCCTGTCCTCTTGTTTATATAAAAAGGGATAGCAGTTTCACATTTAGTGGTGAAATTTTTGGCGGAGCCATCTATTCATCTCTCGAACGGCATGATTACCTTCCACTGCCAGGTTTTGAACCTTCAAAGAACCGGTATGAACTGAAAATCACCAACGGGTTGCCCGAAATACAATACATAAACCTTTCTGAATTATGGATAGTCAACCATCCGGAGAATATGGAGGTCTTACCCGACCGTATGGGAGTGATTCACACAATAATTAACCCGAAACTACCTGTAAAAGCTTTATCCTCAGCAAAAGTTGATATTCTTCCGCTGATCAACATGAAGGACCGGGGTTGTTTCCAGTTTGATGAAGAGCCAACCCTTACCGGGGATACCTGTGCGTTTAATACAGCTTTTCTTACATTTTCTGTTCCGGACAATGCAGATACCGGGAAACTGGTTATCAAGGCAGGGAATTCGATGTGGGGAGATTATGCCTTCGGGGAACTCACAAAATTATTTGGCAACCGGTATGAAGAATTTATCAGGTGGCAGGGAAAAAGACCACCGGAAAAGACGCTGCAATGGCAAAAAGATCAGCGATATCCTTTGATGGTCTACCTGGAAACGAATTCCGGCTGGCAATTCGTTGATTATTTTGACCTGATCGGTCCGCTTGGTGCCAGGGAAATGGTTATGCCGATAGATTTAGCCGGGGCACTTTTTACATATACAACAGCCAGCGGAAAGGTGTTAAGGATTAAACTCGAATCAGGATTTAAGTTCTGGGATCTTGATTATGCCGCCATGGATTTTTCAAGGGATACACGGTTCACCTTAGATTACGTGAAACCCTCCTCTGCAATAACCGAATCTGGAAAAAATGTAACACAACTTCTCTCGAACAACGACAAGAACTATTATTTACAGGAAAAAATCGGGGAGGAGGGATTGTTAATTTATCCGGACAGCCCGGAGATTCATGGAATGAAAAAATCAATTTTTTTACATACAAAGGGATATTACACCCATGTAAGAAATTATCCAAATCCACCAGAAAAAAAGCAACTTCAGCCATTTTTGATCCCCGGCAGGTTCAGCAAATTTTCTTATGATATATATTCGGAATTCATGAAAAACAAGATGGTACTTCTATCTGAACCCAAGTTGCCATGAAAATCGAATATACAAATCACCCACAGAAAATCATCACCGGGATAAGGAAAAAACTTGTTCGGCTCCGGGTTGGTTTGCATATGGCTAAAGTAGTTTACCGCATTGACAGGAACCCGTTTTTGTGTATGAAAACGCTTGAAAAGCTGGCCAAACACCGGAGGGACTATGCAGGAGAGATGATAAAGAAAATCGTTCATGTCGATGGCAAATACTACTGGGACCTTTACATACCGGGTTATAAATCGGAAGCCATAACCAAATTTTTTATTGGAGAAACAGAGAAGATTCTGGGTGAAAAAAGAAAAACAAACCGGTTCACCAATATCTTAATTGCAATTACCAAACGATGCCCTTTAAAATGCGAACATTGTTATGAATGGGATTCGCTCAATGGTGATGAGACGCTGACGTTATCCGATATCAAAGCCATTGTCGCCAAATTTCAGGAGAAAGGAACCGGCATTATTCAGTTAACCGGGGGAGAACCCATGATGAAAGTTAACGATCTGCTGGAAATTATAAAGTCATCAAAGCACGGGACGGATTTCTGGATATTCACATCCGGGTATAATCTGACAATAGAGAATGCAATTAAACTTAAGCGGGCCGGATTAACCGGGGTTGTGATCAGCATGGACCATTTTGACCCCGATATTCACAACCTTTTCCGAGGTTCCAACAAGTCATTTGAATGGGTTCAGGCTGCAGTCAGAAATTCAATTGAGGCTCATCTTGTTACCGCACTTTCAGTTTGTTTATCGAAATCTTTTGTCACCGAATCAAATCTGATGGCCTATGCTGACCTTGCTAAAAAAATGGGGGTTTCCTTTATCCAGATACTTGAACCAAGGGCCGTAGGACATTACAGCGGGAAAGATGTATCGCTGGATGAAAGTCATGAAAAAATCCTGGAAGATTTCTACTTAAAAATGAATTTCAAAAAAAAATACAAAAAGTATCCGATAGTTTGCTATCATGGTTATTATCAGCGGAAAACGGGATGTTTTGGTTCTGCAAACAGGAGTTTGTATGTAGATACGGACGGCGATTTACATGCTTGTCCCTTTTGCCAGTCAAAAATAGGAAATGCGTTATACGATAGCCTGGATAGCATAATTGAGAAGATGACCTCAACAGGATGTCATAAATATGCCACCTCCATTTTTTAAAGATCTGCCCTATGAAAAAATTTGATATCATCCTGGAAAATCCGATTGACCTTCATTCGGAAAAACCAAAGACCATTGGCCAGGTCCTGTTTGAAGATCGGCCAGGCAGGAATGAGAATGACCTGATCGTCCTTAGTCACATTGATACAAGGTATACGGAGGTTAGCCTTAGGCGTCTCCGTTTCATTGTTTCAAACCTTTTGGCCGATTTTAAACGGCAAGGGATAACCCACGGGGATACTGTTGTTTTGCTAAATTTTTCAGGGTGCAACGAGATGTACACGGCCTTGTTATTCCTGGCATTGGCCACGAATGGTTGCAGGGTTTTTCTTCCTATGTTTTCGGAGACAATAGAATTTGAGAATTGGCTTGAGATGGCCAATGTCAAACACATCATCGTACCGGAGGGTGAAGTGATGAGCCTGGAGGGGCACGACAAAGACAAGGATTCGGTAAAAAGGATCCGAAAAATAGCGGAAAAAAGGAAGATCCCCTTACTGGATATCATCTCCGTTTTTGGATTAGCAGAAAACATTCTTTTTAATACCATTTCCGGTCAGCCTGAAACAGGTGAAGTCTTAACCTCGTTGAAAAAGGTCGTATCGGGGGATGAAGCCCTCATCATCACCACCTCAGGCTCTACGGGGCATTCAAAGCTGGTGGTTTATACCCACGAAGCCTTTTGGCTGAACTGTATGGCGTGGCAACAATCCGGATTTTATCAAAAGGATTTGCTTGGTGGAACAGGGTTCACTCCAATGTTCACCCATACCATGGGAATAAGGGCGTTTATCAACGCTTTGTGGACCGGCTCGCCGGTATGCCTGATCATTACCGAATGGTTTACCCGTAAACCGGAAACAGTACGTTACCTGCTTCTGAAAATGAAACCATCGCACATTACCGGCGGACCCGCAGTTTACAATTTGTTCTTGGAACTTTACCGGCTTTACCCTGAATTGAAATCAACGCTGTCGCCGCATTTTAAAACACTTGTCTCAAGCGGAGCAGGATATAATCAGACCACCGCACAGGAGGTCTTTGATGCCATTGGGTTGAGGTTGCATAATGCCTTCGGAACAACCGAGACCCAGCAGGTTTTTTCCACTTTACTAAGCAACGACACCATTTTTAGCCACGGACTTTTACCTTTTGGCAATCCGTTGCCTGGGGTTTCAGTCGGACTCATCAGTTCAGATACCGGAAAGGACTGCTATCATCTTTATCTACGTTCGGTTTTTGGCTACAAATATTGTATCGGGGAGGATGAGAAGAAGGATTACTTTGAAACAGGGGATATTGTGATGTTAACCGGAGAAAAGAGCCTGCTTTTTATTGGTCGTGCGAACAGGGACTACTTCAAGGACAATTTCGGGGTGAAAATCCCGGTTCATGCACTAAAAGACTACTATCAGAGGCTGCTTTCCCAACTACTTCATGCCGAATTTTATCCCATGTTCAATTTCCCCGGATTATCCGCACTCCTTTTTGTTAATGAGCAGAACCATCCCGGAGGAATCATTGCGGACACATCCGTTTTGAAGAAATATGCAGGAATAATTGCAGGAATAAATAACCAGTTGAAGGAACAGATTGAACCATTCGAATTTTATCACCGGCATATTTGCAGGATTGCCATAATTAACCAACCTCCACCTTTAACACAAAAAGGCACGATCTCCTCAAAAGACATCCATGTAGCGTATGGTGAACTGATTGAGCGCTTGCAGGATTGCAGAAAAGATTCAAATGGAATCGAAATTACGGAAACCTGTTATCTTTCGACAGACAAATATTCAAGGTACATCAGTCCGCAAATCGGCACCTTGCTTTCTGCCCTCAAAATGAACCAGGTATTTCATCGCGGCAAGAAAGATTCTCTATTCACCTTTATCCAGGGGAAGGAAACCGAAATACTTGACCTTGCAGGCGGATATGGGACCAACCTTGTTGGTCACTCAGATTCCAGGATCATTGAAGCCATATCCTCTTTTTTATCTTCCGGCGGAATCGCGCTGAACAACCAGCTGAGCATTCCCTTTTATACGGGTCTACTTGCCGAAAAACTGAGCCTGATGGTCGGGCATAAAACAGGTAAAAGTTTCAAGGTTTTGTTTGGCAACAGCGGTTCTGAGGCCGTGGAGATTGCTCTTCATCATGCTCTTTTTGAATGGAGGAAAAGAATTACCAAACTTCGTGATCTTCAGTTCCAGATGTATGGAAGTCTTGATTACATTGATGTTCCCGCCATATGGCAAAAAAACGATGAAATCATCCGGAATGCAAAAGTCCGACTGATCGCCCTTACCGGAGCGTTTCACGGGCATAGCACCGGAGCCCGGAGCGCCCTGGGCAATCAGAAAAAGCGGACCAGTTTTTCCAATCTTCCAAAAATTGAATCATGGTTTGTAAATGATCGTAACCAGGATTGGAAAAACCGCATTCAGGAAATTCTCCACGACTCGCTTATTCCTCTTGAGAGAATAATTCAAACCAACGGACACGCAGTGATTGAACAATTCAGGATCAGTACTGTCATTGCAGCCATCGCTGAGCCGGTGACAGGCGAAGGCGGAGTACACAAGGTGGATCAGGAATTGCTTGAATATCTTACAGGATTTGATTTTCCGCTCATCGCTGACGAGATTCAATGCGGGCTGGGACGCACAGGGCAATTCCCTGCGTTCGACAAGGCGGATTATTACCTTCTTGGCAAGGCGCTTGGCGGAGGTGTTGAAAAGATATCGGCTGTTTTGGTAGATAGTCAGCGGTTTTGTTTCGAATTCAGCGAAAATTATGTCAGTACTTTCGGGAACGGTGAACTGGCAGCCATTGCCGCATTAAAAACGCTCGAAATCATTGTAGCCGAAAACCTGGCCGAACGGGCATTCCAACGCGGGGAATACCTTGTAAGGGAGATAAATAAAATTCGCGATAAATTTCCTTCTGTGATTTTTGATGTTATAGGTGAGGGTTTAATGCTGGGAGTGAATTTCAATCCTGGCTGTGCTTCAGAAAATGTGATGCTCAGGGCGTCCTTTAGTAGCGAGAAAGCCGGATATCTGTTCTCGGCCTGGTTTTTTCACAAACACAGGATCAGGCTATTTCCTACACTTTCGGCACCAGACACCTTGCGTATCGAACCGTCGGCCTATTTTACTGAGACGGAGGCGAACCGATTTTGCCTTGCCCTGGAGGATCTTTGCCATATTCTCTCTGAAAAAAGAGTTTATGATCTTTTTTCGTTTCTGATGGATGACGATCCCTTTGATGACAACAAAGGAGTTTTTCCCGAAATCGGGCATTATCAAACCAGTCTTGAAGAGCCAGCTCCCGGGGCAGAGAAAGTTGCATTTATTGCTCATATGGTCAATCCGGTGAATGAACTGCGCATGCTGGAACCTGATCTTTGCCGGGCATCGGATACAGGTTTAAGAATTCTTTTTAACCGCCTTCAGACTTTAATGGAGATGAAACCGTTCCTGCTGATTGCGAACAACCTGTTTAAAGGGAAGGTTCATTTTTCTTTTTATATCCTACCGGTCGATTCGGCCGAGCTGGAATATCTTCATAAAAGCGGTAAAACCAGGCGGGTCATTTCAAAGATCCAGGAAGCTGTATACCTGGCCGCCAAAGATGGGGCCTCGGTCGTAAGTCTGGGTGGCTACACATCGATTTTAACCTGCAACGGAATTTCGTTGGCAGAACCCTCCGGATGCCGCATCATTACAGGGAATACACTCACTGCTGCTTCCGGTCTGAAAAACCTGCGCAAGTACTTGTTTGCAACCCCTGATTTTAAAAAGCCCGCCCGTATTGCAATTGTAGGCGCAACCGGAAACATAGGACAGGTAATCGCTGAAATGATCAGCAGCCAGACGGACATCTGCTCTGATTTACTCCTGGTTGCACGGTCGGTAAAAAGACTGGGTGCCATCGCAAAAGAGCTGGATAGAAAAAAGGCTCCCGGGATAAGCATTGATACCTCTGTGGAATTATCTGTTTTAAAAACAGCCGATATCCTGATCATTTGTGCAAACACCAACGATCCGCTCATCTACCCGCATCATATCTCAAAAGAAAAGCCAGTGCTTATTTCCGACCTCTCCGTTCCATCAGCTTTGGCGAAAGAGACGGCCTTGCAGCCAAATGTTATCAGCATGCCCTTTTCGGCCTATGTAACTATGCCGGAGGATCCGGAGACGGTCATTAGTTCCTTGTCGCCGGCCGGAACAGTTTTCTGCTGCGCAGGTGAAGCAATGCTCCTGGGGCTGGAAAACTGCCCATTTCCATTGAAAGGACACCTGCTTCCGGAAGCCTTGAGAAAAATATCGAAAATGGCTGAAAAACATGGGTTTTTCAATCATCTCGGCGTTATCAAAAGCTATAAAGTAATGGTCTGATGTTCGACATGAAACCGCTGTACAATTTTGGTTTATCACAGGAAGATCCACTAACCGAAATCAAAGGAATGGATCTTGCCGATGGCGATTCGTTGCTTTGTATCGCTGCCGCGGGGGAGGTTCCTCTGAGTATTGCCGCATTGAAAAACGTATCTATTGTGGCAGTTGATCCTTCTGAAAATCAACTTCGTTTATGCCGGATCAAACAGCAAACAACCGTGGTTCTCGAATCTCCCAATGCGGCAGGGTTTCTGGGTTATACAAGAATGTCCGGTAAAAGACGTGAAAAGCTTTTTGATAAAAAGATTGCACCCTCTTTAGAGAAAGACGATCAGGAGTTCTGGCGGAAAAACATGCAGTTCGTCAGAGGGGGCTTAATCCACTACGGGAAATTTGAACGATTTATCAGCAAGGCCTCCCGGCCAGCCCTGTTGGTCATCGGGAAGAAGAATTTTTACAGGTTGTTTGACTGTAATTCCAGAAAGGAACAGGAAGAAATCTTTGACCGGTTCTTCGCCAGGATTCTCCTGAAAACGATTTTTAAAACTGTCTTTCATCCGTGGATTTACACAAACAGGGGAATAGATGCAGTCGGCATGCAGCATCATAAGGAGGGGAATATCGGGGATTTCTTCTTCAACAGGTTTCGAGATTTTTGCTGCAGCACCCCAGCCCGTGATAATTTCTTACTTCAGTATGTTTTTTTCCGGCAATCCCTGTTTCCCGGGGCTTTACCGGAATACCTTAAATCGGAAAACCGGCAGGCATTCCTTCAAAACCAAAGTAAAATTATTTTCATCAAATCCACTATGGAACAGTTATTGACCCAGGTGCCGCCCGGAAAATTCAATAAAATCCAATTATCCAACATCGGTGACTGGATATCCAAGGAATCGATGGCCGGTATCCTTGTCCAAATCCAGGGAAAAACCTGCCCCGGAAGCGGCGTGGTTATGCGCCACATTTACTTTGAGCATCCGGTTCCTGATTCAGTGCATTTCCTGAAACCCAACCATAAGCTGGGTGAAGAAATTATAAAAACAGACCGTTTTCCCTTCAGTTCAATTGTTCCCATTTTGCACATCAAACATGAACGAATATCAGATCAAACCCATTGACCATGGGTGGAATATGGAAATGCTGGGAATTCTCAGGGATGCTCCCATCATAACAGACATGCTGACCGTGTGTTTTGACCGGCAACCAGATCTCTTTGCCCTGGTCCACTGCAAATACGACGATTTTTTTTACAGTGGACTTTTCCATGGAGAAACACTGAAAGGGTTTGGTATGGTTGGTTATCATACTGTTTTGGTTAACGGGGTCCCCACAGAAGTTTTCTGTGCACGGGATCTTTATATTCTTCCTGAAGCCAGGGGACAAGGGTTTATACCCAGGAGTACAGAAAATCATTTCCGGGAGAATCAACACCGGACACCGATCGGTTATGGCGTGATCATGCAGGGCAACAAGGCAAGCCTGCGATTGGTCGGTAACAAACCCGAAAGCAATCGTTACTCACCAAAATCCCGCATCATCAATAAGCTGATGATAAGAACCATTTTTCTTATCTTCCCGATAAGCGCAAAAAGCAGCTATAAAATCAGGAGGGCACAGAGGGAAGATATTCCGGCCATGGTGGCGCTTCTCAATAACGAACACAGAGACCGGCTGTTCGGTAACATATATAACGAGGCCACATTTCAATCGAGGCTGGAGCGCAGTACAGGATTGTCGGTGGAAGATTATTTCCTCGCATATAACCGCCTGGGAGTGTGTTGCGGGGTTTGCGCGGCATGGGATATGTCAGGGATGAAACAGACCCGGGTGGTGAAATACGGCAAGGCATTTCTTCCCTCACAAATTGCCTGGAAATCCCTTTCCTTTTTTTACGACCTCCCGCCCCTTCCCGTATCCGGCGATCATTTCCGGGAGGTGACCATCACCGATTATGCGGTTATGGATCGTGATCCTGAAATCATGCATGCTTTGCTTCAAACGGTTTACAGTGAATACCGGCAAAAAGGTTATCATTTCATGATCTGGGGCAGTTCCATTGATGATCCCCTGTTAAAGGCCTCAAAAGGGTTTATAGGTCAAAGCATTATTTCGAATATTGTTTTATTTTCTACCGATGATCAATGGCTCGAAGATGGAAAAGTAAAAAACAATTTGCCCTATATCGATATTTCGGCAATATAATCTTATTATGATGGTTGTTTTTTGATTTAAAAAAAAAGATAATGCAAACAGTACTTGTTACCGGAGCGACTTCCGGCATTGGCTTAATCATTGCTGAAACACTCAACGAAAGTGGCTTTAAGGTTTTCGGAACAAGCCGGACCCCTGAAAAATCCGGATTAACCCTGCCATTTGAACTGCTCGAACTGGATATTACATCTGAAAGATCTATTCAAACCTGCATTGCAACGCTTTTAACGAAAACCAATACGATCGACGTACTGATTAACAATGCCGGGATCGGGATTTGTGGTTCAGCTGAAGAGACCACCATAGAACAAGCCTACAAGCAGGTTGAAACGAATTTCTGGGGAGCCGTAAAAATGACGAGAGCCGTTCTTCCTGTCATGCGGAAACAGCGATTTGGAAATATTATCACTATCGGATCCCTGGCGGGGCTTATCGGGGTTCCTTTTCAAAGTTATTATTCTGCCTCTAAACATGCACTGGAGGGTTTTTTTAAATCCTTAAGAATAGAAGTCAAGTCTTTCAACATTAAAATTTCCTTAATAGAACCGGGGTTCTTCAAAACAAATCTTCACCACTCCTTTGAATATGCGGAACCAACGATTGAGGATTACCAGCAGTTAAGAAAAAATGCATTGCAGGTTTTTTCTGACTCTATCGAAAAGGCCAGCACCCCGGAATCGGTGGCCCAAATAGTATTAAAAATATTAGATTCAAAAAGGCCGGGCTTCAGCTACCGGGTTGGCAAAAACTCCTGGCTGGCGCCATTTTTACAGTTCCTGATTTACAGATGGTATGAATTGGGAACCAGATTAAAGTTCAGGTTGTGAGAAATTTATCCAACCCGCTCAATCCTGCTCCTGAGCGAGGTTACTTTTTCATGCAGGATATTAAAAAACCTGTGCCGCTCCTTGGCCGATGTTCCGCTGATCATGGTTGATTTCTTCATCAGGTTGCGGAGCGAATTTTCAATCTGGTTACAAAATACCGGGTTGGAGGTGATCAATTGATTGATCACGTTATAGGTATTGTAGGAAATTTTCTGGTTATCAGCTTTCACCAGGATTGTATTGTCACTCACCAACACTTCATTGTGGAAGAGCCTGTAATTGTTCTCAATTCCTTCAACCGGACTTCCCCACATGTATTGAAAACCATGTTCGGCCTGACTTTGTACATGATCAAGCCATGATTCCAGGACATCACACAACCTGAAAACATCCTCCCGTTGTTTAAAAAAACCTGAAACAAAACAGTAATCAATTTGCCTCAGGATGCTGGATATGGTCTCTTCACTCCAGATTTCAATGGTAGGAATTTTAATATAATGAGAAAGCAGTTGCCGGCCGATGACATACAAATTTTCAGGGGCCTCGAGCGAGAGCATTTTATTTTCATATCCACTGGCAGGTATCAGTGCCTTATTCCAGAAATAGATCTTAAATGCTGCTATTTCCGGGAATTCAAAATAGTAAAAGACCGGAATGTCCTTTGCTGCATAAATGATCTCGCTTTCTTTTGCCTCGTGTATCTTTTTGATTGCACCCAAAAGAGACTCGAGCCACTTTTTAATGTCAAACCCCTCTTCTCCAATGGCCATTGAGTTGAAAATTATATGGTCATGTTTGACATTAAAAAGTGCGTCGACCGAAATTTTATAGTGAATACAAATTGTTTTCAGCTCCTCCAAAGACAACTCCTTTTCTCCCCGGATCCGTCGGTAGGTGCTGTCATAGCTTATTCCCAATAATTCAGAAAGATCATGGACAAATGAGATATTCGGAGCCAATTTGTTCTTGATCGACTGAAAGAGATTTTCCTGAATGGTTGATAACACTTCCATTACATCCAAGTGGTTTGAAGAGGTAAAGGTAACCAAAAATCAGTTAAAGTCAACTTTGATTCTGGTTCCTTCGGAATGGGCTATAAACTCAGGAGCGTACATGCACTGGATGGTCGTAATTCCATTGGAATAATCTCCCGCGGCATTTACTTTTAAAGCGTATTCAAAAACATAGGTGCCTTTTGGAAGGACATCAAAGAAGAAGTTGGTCGCCTGGTCCGAAGTACTCTGATAGTAGCCCAGACCGTCCTGGTAATGGTACCCCGAGAGACCATCACCCATTTGGGACCGAAATCCCATTCCGGATAACGGGCCGGCTGAAGACACCAAATAAGGTTCAAAAGAGGATGCCCGCATATCTTTCATGTGAACGAATTCAAGATCACGATCGACGCTAAGCATAATGCGCACTTTCACTTTATCACCGATTTTTATCATCCCTGAATTTGCCTGATCCAGCGTAATGGGTTCAATTACCGGACCGGAGGGGGTATTCCTTTCGACAAATATTTTCTTTTCCAGCTTCATGGGGGTGGCCGCGGTGGTAATTTTATCAAGATTCTCAAAATATTGCCAATAAAGTGCTCCCCATGCCACGCCCGGTGTAGATTTTGAAATAGAAATCTTTCCCATGTCGGGCCTGATCTGATTTCCTGACCACGAAACCTGAAAATAGCCGGTTCCAGCCTCTTTTTCTGTATCGATCAGTTTATCGGAACTGATCTTTTCTTTACCGATTGAAATTTTCACACCGGGTTCTTCAGACAGTAAATCAGTTCCACGCAGTAACAATGCATAACAGGCTTCAACGGTTGCCTGCGGGGAGCGCCAATCCTGGGTTTGTTTTTGTTTCAAAAGCCATATTTTCAGATCTTCAACGGTCTTTTCATCTCGTGCAATTTCATCAAATGCTTCAACCATCAACGCCTGGGTCTCGATGGGCGCCTGGTACCAGAAAAACCCGGATACCTCTGTCCAATACATTCCCATTTCGTTCGAATGAAGCGCTTTTTCAGAAAGTGATTTAAGAATGAGCGCCGGGATTTCATTATTTCCGAGCCGATTCAACGCCAGTGCTATCATCCCCTGCATGTAGCGATTATTCTGCAGCCAGTATTTTTCAGCCTGGTGTTTAAAATAATCAAAAGCCTCCCTGAAATTTACCCCCGGGTCGGGAACCGGGAACCCGGGATCATTCATAAAGAAACTCCGGGCGTACAAATATTGGATTTGTAAAGTCCCGAGATGGTTATTGCGGAGGTATCCGGAGTCCTGCTTTTTCGCGAGTTCAAAATCCCGGACAAGCTCCTGATCCAGAAATTGGATTCCTTTTAGGATCATACTCCATGTTTCGGGATCTTTTCGGATGGAGCCAATTCCCAGATGATCAAGGTGTCCCATACCGGTGATGATGTTTTGGGAAATCCATCGGTTTTCAGGCATACCTGCAAACCAGGTCCATCCGCCGTTTGGTGTCTGCAGTTTTTTAAGTTTGTTGAGATTTTCCCGAAGGGTGGCCTCCAGTGTGTTTGGATCAAAATAGAGCCCAAGTTGTTGTTTTCGTTCAGTTTCACTGGCAGCATCCATCACCCAGGGCGTCTCCTGCAGCAAGGCAGATTTAAGTTCCTGGTTTTTTGTAAGGTTCGATTTCAGGGCATCAGGAGTGAGATTTTTCCATGATTCAAAAACCGTCTTGATCTTTGGATTGGAGTTGGCGATGAATTCAGCCAGGCTGTTCGACCAGAAGGCCGCAAAAACGGCATCGGCATTTTCGTATTTTTTATTGTTCAAAACAGGGAGCGCCTGTATTGCATACCAGGCGGGGTTCGACGCAAATTCAAGAGTAAGCCTGTAATTCTGCAGCGTCGGATCTTTTTGACCAGGCAATCCGGAGTTTAAAAGTTTTTCAAACTCAAACCCGGTTGTCCCTTTACCACGAACGGGCAATGGAAGCGATTCGGTGACCATCATGCGATTTGACAACACCGGTATGGCTTTTTCCTCCCCGTCACTGAAAGTTTCAGATGAACCGGTAATCCTGCATTGAAGCACAGATACACCGGAGTTTACAGGAATGACAAGTTTCCAGAAAACAAGCACACTCCGGTCTCTTTTTACCCGAAAAATTTGGTTCCGGGGGCCGGGTACCGGATTTTGGATTTCAGGTTTCGTTTCATCGCCTGGCTGTCCTGTAGGGTGAATCCCGGTTGGGAGATTGGACACTGTGTCAATCCAATTGTTCATGGTTTTTTGGGTGATGGCATCTGCAAGATCAAGATTTACGTTGCCCGTAAGGTCCCGGTCTGTGAGGTTGACGATTTTTGCGCTAAAAAAAACGGTATCTCCCTGGCGAACAAAGCGCGGGGCGTTTGGAAAGACCATTAGATTTTTGCTTGTAACGATTTCCTTTTCAACAAGTCCGTAATCAAGGGTTTTCGTATGTGCAAGCCCAAGAAATTTCCATCGGGTAAGTGATTCGGGCGCGGTGAATTGAAGAATCAGGCTGCCTGTGGAATCAGTGACGAGGGATGGATAGAAAAATGCTGTTTCCCTGAAATCGCTGCGAACCCGGATGGACGGTCCGGCAGTGGCCGATGTCTTGATCCGGTCCTGCACGGTAACATTCAATGAGTCATTTGCGACAGCCTCCCCGGGAGCATTCATTTCATCCTGCTTCATTTCAGGGGATGGAGGCATTTTTGCTGATTGTGTTCCATCATTGGCTGAGCTTTCCATCATGACCATCCCCAAGCTTTTATCTCTGCTGCTTCGACCATACCGGACATGGCCCCCGGAACCGCCAAAATAATTCAAGCCAAACCAGTTCAATTTCAGCTCGGGATGAAAGATGTAATTTTCATTTTCCCGAACGGGGGAATACCATTGTCCACCGGACAGGCGAAATGAATTATTTACATCCCAGGGGAAGAGACCCGAATAGCGCTGGTATAGATTGAATGTCCATTCAAGGGGGCGAAACAGGTCGAGCGAAGCATCATACATCCCCGCCAGAAATTCAGCGCCGGCAGGATGCCCGGCAGCGTTTGATATCCTGATTTTCCAGCTTTCTTTTGAACCGGGATCAATTTTATTCCGGAAGGTTCCGAATGCAATGTCCAGTTTTTTATTGGTATAGGGAACACTGATCAACTGGCTGTTCTGGAAGGCCCTGTTATGCCTGACAAATACAAAATTCACTGCAAAATTTCCGCGGTACTGTTCTTTAATCGGAATTTCAACCATCATTGCCCGGTTATTCAGCTTTATCAGTTCCCGGGAAATCAAACTATCGTGAAGCCGTATTTCATAAATAACCGTCACGTTATCTTCCTTTGAACCAACCAGGAGCCGGGCATTTTCTCCTGGTTCTCCGGTCGTTTTCAGTGGCACAAACCAATTGAGTGTATTGACGGGCACCTCTTTTGAGAGAGGAGAATAAGCGGTAAAAAACTGTTTCTTTTCAACTTCCACACCGAACGGATCCATCGCTTTCAGAACAAGCAGGTAGGAGCCCGGGTCCAGGACACCTGATCCGGATGAATTGATGTTCAGGACAGAATCGGTTAAGGTGTTTATTTTTTTTTCAAAGACCACCTTTTCCTGATTCCACGCAGAGGGATCGCTGTCGTTGCCATAGATATTATATGGAAACTGTTTATAAAATTCCTCACGGGTCATCAATGAAATATCAGGACGTTCCCACAGCCGCGGTTTAAATAACCTGTCGGGCTGGATAAGTTTTTGAAGTTTGACCGAAACGAATGCCGGCGTTGCACGCCCATTGAGATTGGTTGTTGTGATTTTTACCGTACTGTCATTGGACAGGTTAACCAGGTCAGGCACTTTAAATTCAATCAAAAGCGCCTGATATCCCACCGAAACAGTTTGCCGGACCGATTGGGTTTCCCCGTTTATATCAGTAACATCAACATAGAGTTCAAAATCAAATACAGGCCGGATTTCTTTATCCGTTGACGGGTCGGGCGTTGCGGGGAAAATAAAGCTATATTTACCGGAGGCATCCGTCGTAGTGGTCCCATTGCAAATTTCAACCTCCGGAGAGGCCGGCATAGGCCTGCGCCAGCCCCAGTCCCAAAAGGGGAAGCTGGCCGAACGGACTACCCGGTATTTTACACTGGCGCCGTCGATGGCATTTCCTGCATAGGCAGCCGCGCCTCCCTTCACCGTTATTGATTCTCCCAGCCGGTAGTTCCCTTCCAAGGGTTCACAAATCACCTCAAAGGTAGGTCGTTTGTACTCTTCCACGGAAATATGCACGGATCCGGATTCATTGGAAATGGCCATTTGTCCCAGCAATACGCCCTGTGGTGCCGTAAATGAACCGTTAAATGAACCAAACTCATTGGAGGTAAATGTTTGTTCACTGATCTTTTGGCCATTTGCATCGGTAAATACCACTTTCGTCGGTTGATTATTTTTAATCTTTGTTAAAGCCCCTGATTTTTCAAGGATTATCCCTTTGAAATAAACAACCTGGCCTGGCCTGTAAATGGCCCGGTCGGTATAGAACATGGTCAGAAGGCTTGTCTCTGTCTTACCGGTATACTTCGGGTATTGATAAAAATTATCGGTAATCAGAAAGTCATCCTTATAATGTATTTTCAGGAACAGTGTAGAATTTCTACGGCTGTTGTCGGAAGAAGGAACAGAAAAAAATCCCTGTCCGTCTGAAATATAATCCTGCAGTTTGGTTGTAAGATATTGACGATCCCTGTAATTGTAGTTTTTTTGCCACGATTCCGCTTTTACATTTTTCAGGGGAGTGCCCGTTTCGCGGTCGAGGAGGAAATAACCCAGGCTCCCGTCATTATTGAGTTTGCTGATATAACTTATCTGTGATGACCAAAACGGGGTGAAAGAAAAAACCTGGTTTGCATCGTTAAAATCTTTGGACGAAGAACCCAACAGCACCCAGAATCCCATGGGCACCTCCGGGATGATTATTTCTGCATGGTGAACCTGGTAATCACCATCAGAAGGAAAAATTTGCGGCCACAACCTTGTAGTTTGAAGGGATGCCAGGTATTTGAAAAAATTGACAGGATCAAGGGTTCCTGCTTTTTCAGCATACACCTCCGGATCGGTTTTAACCAGCCGGAAATAAAGTTGTTTTAAATTCCTGACCTCGGCCAGTGCGAGGGAGGGTTTATCAATGGGAACCGCATGTTCAGCGGTTAACCGCAAGATGTTATCCCGAAGAGACTTAGCCAGTGTTTTGCAATTTTTAGCCCCATCGGAATCAGGAAACCGTTTGATCGCATTATCACACACTTCCATCGCCGAACGAATGTCCCATTTGTGAATATCTGAAACCAGGGATTGGTAAAGTTGTCCCTTTTCATTGAGAAAACAGGCGAGTGTATAGGAAACCGATGTCCCCCATGATGAACCGGCCTGTGCCTCATCAAATTGCCTCAGGGCCTCCAGGTAAAGGCTGTCTTTTCCGGGGAGTGTATATGTACGGTATACAAATTCGAGACGCTTCAACTCCACCTCAATCAAAGCCCGGGGATCTTTATCCGGAAGATGAAATGCAGCGAGGTCCCTGAAAATACGCAATGCAAAACTTGCAGTGGCTGATGTATCGGCCGGAATCAGCATCCGGTTACTGGTAAAGTTAAAGGCCGGTGCAAAATACCAGGAGCGGTCAACCTCGAACCGCTGTGCAGGAATTGTGCGCAACTCCTGATCGGAGGTGAAATAATCAAGCGCCCGGCCTGCCAGGAAATCATACAGGGTGGGGATGAACCTGGCTGCGTCTGCGAACATTGCCCCTGCTTTTTTATCATTAAAAACCTCCTGATCAAGAATTGATTCAAACCGGTTGATCGAAATCCGTTTCAGCGAATCGGGATGTTCAAGCGATAAAAGGTAAGAACGGCAGATTTCATGGTTGATGGTAGTAAGGTCCCAGGTTTCGAGGCTGTCGGGAAGAGGGGTGATGACCTGCGACCTGTCGCGAAAACGATATTGGTTATTCTGGTAATACTTCAGGTAAACCTCAGCCAGAATAGACTGAAGTACCTGCTTTGCCGGTTGCGGTGAAGACTGAATCTCTTTCTGCAAATCCCTGATCGACAGAACAAGGTAATTTTCCTGGAATTCGGAATTGAGGCGAATCCTGTAAATGATGGACTTAATGAACTGCGGATCGTTATTTTCTGTTTTTGCCAGCCGGTATATCTTATTCACCACCTCCAGGGCCGATCTGGGCTGGCCCAGGTTCGTGAGCGAATCGACCTGTTTCCATAAATCATTAAAATAGCGGGGTTGTGAAATGGCGGCATGCCTGGTTGCAGGAAGGCCGGGTTTTTGAGCAGAGGATGGATTCAGGAGGAGGAATGAAAAAAACAGAAATAATCCGATCTTGATTTTCATGTTAAATGCGTTATGTATGAACCATTCAAATACAATATTAGGAAACTTGTGCGACAGCGCAAAGGGAATGCCGTTTATATCCTTTATTCCTCCTGTGAAGGCAACAGGGAGGTCAAAGGGTTAGCCAGGCCGGAATAACTGATCAGTTCAAGCTTGACCGAGCCCACGATTACAGCCGATTTTGCCAGAACGGGCAGATGGTTTTTATCGTCGGTGACCCAGAGATCCATAGGGTAGGGCTGGCTAAAGACGTTTCCCGTAGCGACCATGGGTTTAAAACGCAGGCAGCGGAACCGCCCCAGGGCGGTAATCACCTCCTCTTTCCCAACATATTGAATTTGGGAAATGTAAAGTGAATCATCCAGATAGAAGGGGATAGGAATATTCTGACCGGGATTAATGTCAGAAAAATTGAATGTCCGGGCAAAATAAAAGGCAGAAAGCACATCCTGTGTGCCAGTGGGAATTTTTTTATTTGTCCGCGTACTGAGAACGGTTCCCGAAAGCTGATTGAATTTCACATCATCATTGTAGGTATAATCGCCCTCATGCGTACGCCTGATAAATGACCAGGGAAACAGGAATTCTTCATCCATAAAGGATTCAAAGCGGTCAACCACTTTAAAAAACCAGTTGAAGGCACCTTTTGAACGGCCTTCGCCAATGATGTGGTACACATTCCTGCCATCCACCTGTTTTACAACACGATTCACCTCCAGGGTTGCGATGCCGGCAGATACCTTTCCCGTGACATAGGAGTCGTAATATACCCGGAACTTCAGTTTTTCTCCTCTCGTAAAAGCTTCGTTTTTCACCGGCTTGAGCGGCTGGGAAAAAACGGGAAAAACGGAACAATAAAAAAAGATGAGAATGGATAATACAACGGCAGTCCGGGAAAAACTCAACCCTGTACTACGATGTTGATGATTTTCTTCGGAATGATGATTACCTTCTTTGGTGGTTTTCCCTGCAACCATTTTTCTGATTCTTTAGCTTCCAATGCTGCTTTTTCGATCTCAGGCACCGACAGATCGGCAGGCAACTCCAATTTAAAACGAGTCTTACCATTAAACGAAACAGGATACTCAAAAGTATTTTCGATCAAATATTCCGTGTTAAATTCAGGAAAAGATGCCCTGGTAATGCTTTCTGAATTTCCCAGTAGGTTCCAGAGTTCCTCCGCAATATGGGGAGCATAGGGTGCAATGAGGACAACAAGGTCGCTGAGGATGGCTCTTTTGCTGCACTTCAGGTCGGTGAGTTCGTTCACACAGATCATGAAGGTGCTTACCGCCGTATTAAAAGAAAGCCGCTCGATATTCTCCCTGATTTTTTTAATGGTTTTATGCAACACCCTCAATTCAGCTGCATTGGGAACCTCACTACCCACCCTGAATATATTCTGGTCGTCGTGAAATAACCTCCAGAATTTACGGATGAACCTGAAAACTCCTTCGATGCCATTGGTGTCCCAGGGTTTGGATTGTTCAAGGGGTCCGAGAAACATTTCATACAGCCTGAAGGTATCGGCCCCATACCTTTCAATCAGGTGATCGGGGTTTACTACGTTGTAAAGCGATTTTGACATCTTTTCAACGGCATACCCGCAATGGTATTTACCCTCTTCGAGCGTAAATTCAGCCGTGGCAAGGTCGGGACGCCAGTGACGAAATGCCTCCGTGTCGAGCATGTCGTTGTCGACCAAGGTGACATCCACATGCATCTCGGTGGTATCATATTGATCTTTCAAGCCGGCAGAAACAAAGGTATTGCTCCCTTTGAGGCGATAGGCGAGACTTGACCTTCCCTGGATTTTTCCCTGGTTGATCAGCTTTTTGTAGGGTTCTTCTTTTACCGATAACCCGATGTCGTAAAGGAATTTGTTCCAGAAGCGGGAATAGATCAAATGGCCGGTGGCATGTTCATCACCCCCGATGTAAAGATCAACATCCTGCCAGTAGTTAACGGCGACTTTTGAAAAATAGGCCTGATGATTCCCGGGATCCATATAACGGAGATAATAACCACTGGAACCGGCAAACCCGGGCATGGTATTGGTTTCGAGCGGATATCCCTCTTTGGTTTTCCAGTTTTTTGCACGTGCAAGGGGAGGATCTCCTGTTTCGGTTGGCAGATAAGCATCAACCTCGGGAAGCCGGAGTGGTAGTTCAGACTCATCGAGCGTGCAGGCAATTCCATCTTTAAAATAGACGGGGAATGGTTCTCCCCAGTAGCGTTGCCGGCTGAAGATGGCATCACGTAAGCGGAAATTCACGGTCCCTTTACCAATTCCCATTTCATTTATTCTCCGGATGACTGCACTGATGGCCTCTTTTACCTGCAGGCCATTGATGAAGTCGGAATTGATCAGGGTGCCATCCTTTGCATCATAGGAACTTTCGGAAATATCTCCCCCCGAAACCACCTCGATAATCGGGAGCCCAAAGTGCTTCGCAAAATCATAATCCCGGCTGTCGTGTGCAGGAACAGCCATAATGGCTCCGGTACCATACCCGGCAAGAACATAATCGGCCACCCAAATCGGAACAGGGGTGCCGTTGAATGGGTTCAGGCAATAGGCCCCGGTGAATTCACCTGTCACCTTTTTTACTTCGGCCATTCGTTCGCGTTCTGAACGGTTTTTAGCCAGCAGAAGATATTCTTCAACTGCCGCCCTGCGTTCGGGCGTGGTAATCTTTGCAATTAACTCATGCTCAGGAGCCAGGACCATAAAGGTCGACCCAAAAATGGTGTCGGGACGGGTGGTGAAAATGTTCAGGGTAATCTCCTGGTCCCTGATAGGGAAATGGATTTCGGCGCCTTCGGAACGACCAATCCAGTTGCGTTGCATTTCGACGAGTGAGTCGGAGAAATCAACCGAGTTAAGCCCGTCGAGGAGTCGCTGAGCGTATGCCGTAATCCGCAGAAACCATTGCCTCATCAGTTTCCGTTCAACCGGGTGGCCGCCACGCACCGAAAACCCATTGGCAATTTCATCGTTGGCAAGCACCGTTCCCAATTCCGGGCACCAGTTTACGATCGCATCAGACAAGTAGGCGAGCCGGTAATTCATCAGGATCTCCTGTTGCTGCTTTTCGGAATATGCTTTCCATTGATCTGCGGAAAAGAGGCCATCCCATTTTTCACGAAATGAGCGGTCTTTCTTTACCAGGTCTTTGAACCAGTTCTGGGTCACGGAGGCCTCAATACCGGAATTTCCCTCTGCCCCGAAAACCTTCACCAGGGTGGAAACGGGTTCAGCTTTTTGGGTTTTATTGTTATACCAGTGATGAAACAGTTGAATGAATGTCCATTGGGTCCATTTGTAATAATCAGGATCACAGGTCTTCACTTCGCGATCCCAATCGTAGGAAAATCCGATTTTATCCATCTGTTCACGATACCGCGCCACGTTTTTCTCAGTGGTAACAGCCGGGTGGGTCCCGGTTTGAATGGCGTACTGTTCCGCAGGCAGTCCGTATGCATCATAACCCATCGGATGCAGTACATTAAACCCGGTGAGCCGTTTATACCGGGAATAGATATCGGAGGCAATATATCCAAGGGGATGGCCCACATGGAGCCCGGCTCCGGAAGGATAGGGAAACATATCGAGTACATAATACTTGGGACGCGAGGGATCAATTTCAGTTTTAAAGGTCTTGTGATCCACCCAGTACTTCTGCCATTTTTTTTCTATTTCCGGAAAATTGTAATCCATTGATATTCAGATATTAATTGTTTTACCCCCTGCCTTGCTATTTTGCCAGTTAACGCTGCAAAATTAGGCAATTCACACGAACCGTGAAAATATATACCTTTGATACACCAACAATGCCGCATAAATGAACGACCAGGAGTTTCAAAAGAGCTCAGATTCGAAAAAACGTAAAACCCCCGCCTGGCTTAAGGTTATTCTTAGTCTGCTGTTTATTTTGTTTGTTTTCTTCATTGCGCTTTTTCTGGGGTTCAACTATTTTGGTGAAAGGTTGTTAAGAAAATACCTTCAGGACAAAATCCAGAGTTCAAGCGGCGGTTTGTACCAGGGAGATTTTAAAAAATTGACCCTGAATATCTTAACCGGGAAGCTGGTTGTTGACAGTTTTGATCTGACCCCCGATACATTGCAGTACCAGCGGCTGAAACAACAGGGAAAAATTGCCCGGTCATTGTACAAGATATCATTCTCCTCACTTACCATCGACAAGGTTCATTTCAGGCAGATCTATGAAGGCAAAAGGATTAATTTCCGTCAGCTGACACTTAAACACCCCTCCCTGAACATTGTGGGATTCCCGGATACCGCTGCTGCCAAACGGAATAAATGGCGGGTGGTTTATGAGGACCTTTATCCGACAGTTTCTGAGTTTTTCACTGATTTTCACATCGACTCGGTCAAGGTAGACCACGGAAAATTCCTGACATCGACGACTGAAAAAACAGGGAAGCAAACCTCGGGGGAATATGAGTTCAGTGCGGTTTTGAGGGATGTATCGGTTAATCCGTTCAGCTACTACAATCGTGACCGGGTTTTTTACTCCCGGGATATTGAACTGGTCATTCACAATTTTGAATACCAGCTTGCCGACAGCCTATACTCGCTTACCGCGGTAGAGCTTGGTTTTTCTCTTACAAAATCAATACTTTACGGAAAAAATGTCACCCTGCAACCTAATTTCAGATCGAAAAAGATCCGGCAGGTTCAAAGCCGGGAGCTGTTCCAGATAAGCCTGCCGGCCTTTTCCATCCGTGGAATCGACCTGTACAGAGCCATGACCGACCGAAAAGTAGACATTTCCGTGGTGAGCCTGTCAGATTTCTTCATGAAAGTTTACCAGAATAATAAACCTGCAGTAGTTGTCACCAGGGTACAAGCAAAGAAAAAACTGACCATTGACGGGTTATATGCTGTTGTTGCGAAGGAGCTCAGGGAGGTTTCGATTGACTCATTCTCCCTGAAAAACGGATCATTTGAATATTATAACAGCCTGGCAGATAAAAGACCCGAATTACGCATCGGCAAGGTGAACCTTGAACTGAGCCAGTTCCGGCTCGACTCCGTTTCGCACCAGGATCCTTCCAGGATATTCTATGCCCGGGCCATCGAGCTTGAGACCAAGCAGTTCTCGTTGTTTTTGCGCGATGGCATTCATTGCATTCGGGCATCCCGTATCATCTTTTCCACACGAAGATCGCTGATCGAAGTGAAAGAAGTAACCATTTTTCCCAACAAGGAAAAAAATTCGCTGCTACAGGCCGGCAGGCATAATATTATGTTTATTCAATTGCCACAGCTGACCTTTGCCGGAATTGACCTGAAAAAGGTTTTTAACCGGAGGATTCTTGACTTTAACCAGCTTGTGATCAATGAACCGGAGATCAGTTATACCCGCTTTCGTCCGCCAAAAAATCCGGATCCAAGGTTCAAAAAACCGGCTGATTTTTTTCAGGCAGAAAACGAAGAGGTGGTTTATGACCTGTTAAAAAAATACCTCTGGGTTATCAAGGGGAACGAAATCAACATCACGCACGGATTTGCTCAATTTTCAGTTGATCAAAACGGAAAGGAGTCCCCGGTGGCTACCAGCAGCTTTAACCTTTCAATGCAACAGTTTTTAATTGATTCGGTACATGGAATGAACGAACAGGGTTACTTTTACAGCCGGAACTTCGACCTCGACCTGAACACCATTTCTATTGTCTCACCCGACAGTCTTGAACACTTCAGGGCAGAAAGAATTCATATCAACACGAATGACTCGTTGATCGAAGCAGACAACATCCTTGTCTTTAAAACTGCCAGCCCGTCGCCCATTATCACCCCGCTGAACAAGAGACAATCTCCGACTTTTGAATTTTCTTTACATAAGCTTCAACTCTCGGGGCTGAATCATAAAAAACTATTCCTTGAAAAGATCTTAAAAGCAAACCAGATCATTTTTGACAAGCCGGTTCTTTCATTGAAGACTTCGAGCCGCCTGCAATTCCAGGGGCCACCGGAAGAGACACAATTCATTAAAACCAATCAATTCATACGCACTTTCGAAATCGGACACTGCCTGGTCCGCAAGGGAGCGTTTGCTTACGATGGCGAAGAGGACCGCAGGGCCATCTTTTTTTCACTGAAAGAGATAGATTTTGCCATTGTAAATGCCGTGGTTCAGATTCCGGAACGAGGGGTGCTTGATGGCCTGATCAAATTTGACTCCCTTCAATTAAAGGTTTTTCCTTTGCGTGCGGTCATTGCAGACAGTACCTATGCCCTTGAAGCCCGGAGTGTTGAAGTTCATTCCTATCCTGCCAACATCACCATCCAGGGGATCAAGGTAACCCCCCTGAAACCCTGGAATAACATGACCGGACCGAAAACCCTGGCCACTGTAACCATTCCCGAAATACAATTCAACGGGTTTTATTTTGACCGGGCCATCTTTGATAACCAATGGCTGGTTGAAGGTTTATTTGTGGATCACCCAACGATAGATCTGGAAATTACCCGTGACAAAAACAGAGCGCCATCGGTTAAGGCCAACGAATCGCTGCGATTTGATCCGGCAGGTTTCATTACAACGCCCAAATTCATGAAGACCGTGGCCGTGCGCAATATTTCCATTACCGGAGCCACCGTCGGCGCTTTGGTACACAAGCAAGACTCTTCGCGGTCATATTCGGTAAAAAACATCATGATGCAGGTGGTTCGTTTCCGGGTCGATTCATCCACCCGGGCAAACCCGGCCGGCACGCCGCTGTTCAATGCCGATGATATTTCAGTTTCGGCTCCCGGATTTTCATGGCCCTCTCCCGACAGCATGTATACCTTCTCGATTGGCCGTTTTGGCTTTTTAACAGGCTCGTTTTCCGCTTTCGTAGATTCGGTGACCGTTACCCCGAATTACAGTAAATCGGCGTTTTCCAGAAAGCTGGGATATCAAACCGACCGGATGGTTTTGCAGGTGCCGAAGATCAATATTTCCCAGATTGATTTACGGAGACTCATCAGTGACCGGGAATTGCATGCTGACAAAGTGGCTTTTGAAGGGTTGAATTTTGAATCATACCGTGATAAACGGGTTCCCTTTCCTTCATGGCAGCGGCCGTTGATGCCTGCCCAGATGGTTGCCCGCATTAAATTCCCCATGTGCATCGATACCATTGCCCTCCTGAATGGAATGGCTGCGTATGAAGAACAAAACGGCGACGAACCGGGCAGGGTCTTTTTTGACCGGCTGAAGGCGACCGTAACAGGATTTACCACCATGAAAGGTTGTATAGAACCAGCCAACCAAAGTCTTAACGTTGAAGCATCAGGCCTGCTTATGGGGCTGGCCCCCACCAGTGCTTGGATTCAGTTTCAGAAAGGCCATCCGGCCGATTCCTTTACCGTTCTTGCTACCATCGGCAAACTTGACCTGACAGCCATAAACCCAATGCTTTCAAGGCTGGTGCCCGTGTCCATTACACAGGGAACCGCCCCTTCGACGGAGATCCTTCATTTCAATGCCAATAACACCAGGGCCATCGGAACTATGAATTTCCGGTATCATGACCTTGCCATCCGGCTTGATCCAACCCAGAGCGGAACCTGGCACCGGATAGGACAATCACTTTTAACAGAGGCGGTCAACCTTCTTCTGGCCAACAGCAATCCAGACGAGAATGGCAAGCTGACTGTCGGAATTATCTATTTTGAAAGAGATGATACCAAAGGTTTTTTTAATTTTCTCTGGAAAAGCGTTCTGAGCGGGATCAAGTCAACGGCAGGAATCAACACGAAAATGCAGAAAGAGATAAAAAAGCAGAAAAAAACAGTAAAAAAATGAAGTTAAAAATGATCCGTAACATTATCCTTTGGTTGCTGGCAGTGATGATTCTCCTGGCGGGTATCTTTTTCGCGATCGGATATTTTTACTATGCAAAGGTCATTCGCACCTACCTGATCGAGACCGTGAGCCGGGAGAGCAAGGGGTTGTATAAAGTTGAAATTGGGAACATTCACCTGAACATTGCTGCCGGAAATCTTACGGTCAACAGGTTTTCCCTGATACCCGACACTGCCTTCTACCGGGCACATTCAAATACCGATACCCTGGCGCCCATGCTGATCCGCCTGAACATTGACCAGTTCCTCGTCAGGGATTTCCATATCATGGATGCCATCATGGAGCGCAGGATCGATGTTAACCGGATCTGTTTCACCGACCCCAGTGTCACGGTGATTCGTATGAAGATGAACCCAGGGGGACAGAAAGAATCCCGAAATGAAAAAATGATGTCCCTGCCCCTGCCGAAAGGACTGACATCGATCGAAGTCGGGGAATTCAAGGTTGAAAATGCAAAACTGGAGTTTATCGATTGCAGCAAGGATTCCATTTTACGGAATTCATTTCCGGTTTGCAACATGATCATTAAACACATTCTTGTCGACTCGGCTCACCGTGGGCAATTGAGGCTGTTCAATGCCGATGATATCAGGATAACCATGGGAGCATACAGTTTGACGATGAAAAACGGCATGAACAAAGTATCGTTCGGCGAGATAGGTCTTTCAACAGGATCAGGCGAGGTATACGTCCGTGATTTTCACCTGGAGCCCCTTTACAGCAAACACGATTATACCAGAAAGCTGGGGTTCCAGACCGACCGGATGGATATCAGCATCAGCAAACTCTGTTTTAAACGGATGAACATCCGTGACCTTTTATTTCAGGGAAAAATTCAAGCCGGGTTGCTTCAGATTGACTCGTTGCTGCTTGACGATTACCGGGACAAGCGCATCGAACGGAAGCCAGGATTCAAGCCGCCCATGCCACAGGATGGGATCCGGAACCTGAAAACCTACCTGCGGATCGACACCCTGTTGCTCAGGAATGGCAAAGCCACCTATTCTGAACAGATAGGGGCGGAGCCGGGCGTTATTTTCTTCGATAAAATGAATGCCACCTTCACCGGCCTGACCAACGATTCGTTATTGCTGCTGGCAGGACTGGTTTCTGAGTTAAAGGGAACGGCCTACCTGATGGGAAAGGGGAGGCTTGATGCCACCATCCGGTTCAATTTCGGAGACCGGCGAAACGCATTTACCTTTTCTTCCATGATAGGCCCCATCAACCTTGTTGAGATCAACCCGATGCTTTCGAAGCTGCTTCCTGCAAAAGTCGTCAGCGGAAAATTAAACCGGCTTGTGATACCCCAGGTTTATGCCAATGATGATTTGGCCAAAGGGAAGCTGTTGTTTTACTACAACGATCTTTCCATCAACGTCATTGACAAAAAGCAGACAACCTGGACAAAAATCAAGACAGGGGTGATTAACTGGGCCGCCAATGACCTGGTGATCAATAATGACAACCCTGCCAAATCGGGCAAGATGAAGATCGGTCAGATCTATTTCACCCGGGATAAGGAAAAGGGAATCATCAATTTTCTCTGGAAAAGTGCCCTGAGCGGATTGAAATCAACAATGGGATTTAACTCCAGGGCGCAGAAAGAACTGATAAAAGAGGAAAAGCAGGCGAAGCAGTCGAAGGAGAAAAAACATCCGAAGTAGGAAAAATTGAGTAATTTTAGCTCGCATTATCACACCTATGATCCCTCAGGAAGAAAGTTACTACCAGCGCCGGATTGCAACCTCACAATTCACCACCATCATCAGCATTACCCTGGTGCTCTTCCTCATGGGTTTGCTGGGCATGATCCTTCTTCATGCGCAGAAACTATCTGATTATGTGAAGGAAAATATCGGCTTTTCCATCATGATCCGCGAAGGCGTAAAGGAATCAGGTATTCTTGAACTGAAAAAAAATCTCGACGGACAATATTTTGTTAAATCCAGTGAATACATTCCACGGGAACGGGCTGCCGAAAAGCTTCAGGATGAACTTGGCGAAGATTTCATCGGGTTTCTGGGATATAATCCCCTGCTTCCAAGCATCGACCTAAGGATCCGGGCCCCCTATGCCACGGTCGATTCTCTTAACCGCATCGAAAAACGGTTACTTTCCATTCCTGAAGTCAAGGAGGTTTACTATCAGAAATCACTGGTAGATGTGATCAACCGGAACCTGGAAAAAATCAGCCTTATCTTGCTGGGATTCAGCGGAGTATTGCTTTTCATCGCGATTGTACTTATCAACAATACCATCAGGCTGTCGGTCTATTCAAAAAGGTTTATCATCCGGAGCATGCAACTGGTGGGAGCAACAGAGGGTTTCATCCGCAAACCGCTTCTGGCACGGAGCATCCTGCACGGATGCATCAGCGCATTCCTGGCCCTGCTTATGCTCATGCTGCTTACCTATTTTGCCCTGGAACAGATACCTGAACTGCTCGAACTCCAGGATCCCATCATGCTGGTCGCCCTCGTTCTTTTTCTCTTTTTCCTGGGTTCTTTTATTTCGTGGATATCAACTTATTTCGCGGTCCGCAAATATCTGCGTATCCGGACAGATTTATTATATACCTGATATTCTTAAATTTTCTTTAATTTCGCGGTTGAATTCGTTTTGAATCATGGAAAAGAAAAACACCCAAATAAAAACCCCGGCAACTGGCAAACCTTCAAAGCATGATGAAACTGCAGTAAAAGGGACCAATGTCGGCGAATTTGCCTTCGGAAAAGAAAATTACCGCCTGATGCTTATCGGGCTTGCCTTCATCGTTGTCGGTTTTTTGCTGATGATTGGCGGAGGATCTGCGGATCCAACCAAATTCAATCCTGAAATCTTCAGTTTCCGCCGGATCACCCTGGCTCCGATTCTTATCCTTGCCGGATACGTTATCGAGATTTTTGCCATCATGAAAAGACCGAAAGATTGATGAGCATCATTCAGGCCATCATCATTGCCATTGTTGAAGGGATAACTGAATTTCTTCCGATTTCTTCCACAGGCCACATGGCTTTGACCTCAGCCATCCTCGGGATTGAAAAGAGCGCATTCACCAAACTTTTTATAGAAAACATTCAGTTTGGCACCATTATCTCGGTGATCATTCTTTACTGGCGGAAATTCCTGGATTTTAAACATCTGAGTTTTTACCTGAAATTGTTCATTGCCTTCCTGCCTGCGGCCTTTGTTGGCATCCTGCTGAAAAAACACATTGACCAGGTGTTGGAAACGCCCCTGTTCATTGCAGTCGTGATGTTCCTGGGCGGTATTGTGCTTTTGTTTGTTGATAACTGGTTCAAAAAGCCGGTTATTGACCGGGAAGAGGATATCTCCTATAAGAATTCTTTGATAATCGGGGTTATCCAGTTGCTTTCCATCGTCTTCCCCGGGTTCAGCAGGAGTGCGGCAACCATCATCGGCGGGATGCAACAGAAGCTGACCAGAAAAGCTGCCGCAGAATTTTCTTTTTTCCTGGCCGTCCCGACACTTGCAGGAGCTTTTGCCAAAAGTCTCTGGGATGCCTGGAAGGATAACCCTGAAATATTAACGACCCATAATATCCAGATGCTTGCCCTGGGAAACCTTGTTGGTTTTCTGGTAGCCATCATTGCCATCAAAGCATTCATCACCTACCTTACCAAACACGGATTCAAAGTTTTCGGGTATTACCGGATCGTCATGGGCATTTTTTTAATCATTTTTCTCCTTACCGGTCATAGTTTATCCATCCTGTAATGTCATTCCAGTTTGAACAGGGAGAGATCCTGCTGGTCAACAAGCCCCTTACCTGGACTTCGTTTGATGTTGTGGGGAAGATGCGATCGATCATACGGATGCGTACCGGACTGCGGAAAATCAAGATCGGCCATGCCGGCACACTTGATCCATTGGCGACCGGATTACTGATCCTGTGTACCGGAAAGTTCACCAAGCGGATAGATGAGTTCCAGGGCCTTGAAAAGGAGTATACCGGGACATTCCGTCTGGGAGCCACCACGCCATCCTTCGACCTGGAAACGGAGGTGGATGAAATCTTCCCGATGGAGACCCTGGCAGAGGGAGATCCGCTGGCGGTGCGGGCTAAAATCAATGATGCTGCAAACCATTTTGTCAGTACATTCGACCAGGTCCCACCACAGTTCTCGGCCATCAAGGTGGATGGTAAAAGAGCGTATAAATCGGCCCGGCAGGAGATCAATGTAGAAATAAAAGCCCGGCAGGTCACGATTTCAGCATTTGAAATCACACGGATCGAATTACCGGATGTTGATTTCCGCGTGATTTGCAGTAAAGGCACCTATATCCGCTCGCTGGCCCGGGATTTTGGATCATTGCTTGGATGCGGAGCACATCTTTCAGCACTTTGCCGTACCCGGATAGGATCGTTCCACCTGCGTGATGCCTATGAACTGACCGACCTGCAGAATCTGATTCCTGAAACCCGGAGCGCAGACCAAAAAGGAATAATTTTGTAAATACGTATGAATACAAAAGGATATCCGATCTTCACCCGTGAATATTACATGAATGAGGCGCTGAAAGAGGCACAAAAAGCCCTGGAAAGGAATGAGGTGCCGGTAGGTGCTGTGGTTGTTTGCAACCGCACCATCATTGCACGGGCGCACAATCTTACCGAAACCCTGCATGATGTAACTGCCCACGCCGAAATGCAGGCGTTTACTGCCGCCTCAGGATATCTCGGAGGGAAATACCTTGATGAATGTACCCTGTATGTCACCCTGGAACCCTGCGTTATGTGTGCCGGAGCTGCTCTCTGGGCCCAGCTGGGTTCAATCGTTTATGGTGCCTCTGACGAAAAACGTGGTTTTTGCCTTGTCAACCATCCGTTACTACATCCAAAAACAGAGGTTTCTGCAGGCATTTTAGTGGACGAATGCAGTCAGCTTTTAAAGAAGTTTTTCAAAAGTAAACGAACATAATCGGAATATGGAGAACCAGGTAAATTTCACTGCAGACCTTTTTAAGAAAAAAGAATTGAAACCGCTTCAGGACGAGATAGCCGGGATTGCGCAATATCTTTGGGAAAGAGGCTGGGCCGAACGAAATGCCGGGAATTTCTCCATTAACATTACCGGAATGTTCAGCAAGCAGGAGCTGGAGGCCTTTTCTTCCCTGCCGTCACTTACTTTAGCAAAAACATATCCCAACCTGGCACAAACCCTTTTCCTGATCAGCGGAACAGGAACCCGGATGCGTGATGTTGCCGTGAAACCGACGGAGTTCCTTTGCTTTGTCTATGTGGGAGGTTCCGGGGATTCCTGTCACATTTCAGGGTGGGGATCCCGGGAGAGTAAAGTGAAACCCACCTCCGAACTGGCAACCCACCTGGCCATTCAGCAGTTGCTGATTCAGCAGAAATCGGCGGAAAAGGTGGTGTTGCATGCGCATGTTACTGAACTGATTGCGCTAACACACCTTGCACCATTCAAAACCGCCGAGTCCATCAATGCCATGTTGTGGTGCATGCATCCCGAAACCATGCTTTTTGTTCCGGAGGGACTGGGGCTGATCCCTTTCAACCTTCCCGGGTCCGAAAATATAGCCATGGCTACCCTCAAGGAACTGGGGAAGCACAAAACAATTCTATGGGAAAAGCACGGGTGTATCGCAGTGGGCAAGTCCTGCCAGGAAGCATTTGACACCCTTGACATTCTGGCCAAATCTGCAAAGATCTACTTCCTGTGCAAATCCGCAGGGCTTGAACCCGAAGGATTTACTGCCGGGCAGGTAAATGAACTCCGAAACCACTATGCCGTCCTGGGACAGATAAACCGGGGAGATTCGGATAAAAATATTTGAATGATAGGTCAATTATAAGGTTATTTGCTTATATTAGCGCCTTATTATCGGAGATGCCCCCTGAAAAAGTTGTAATATTTGAGGATGAACTCCTGTTAGCCAATGATTTAAAACGGCAAATCTCCCCATATAACTATGAGGTTACTGGCATCTTTAAACGCGCTGAAGAAGGGCTTCAGTATCTTGCTGATATTCAGAATAAAGAAGATCTCCCGGATATTATCCTGATGGATATTGCCTTGGCTGGAAAAATGAATGGCATCGAGGCGGCAGAATTAATATCACACAACTATGACATTGCCCTGGTTTTTTTAACCGGTATGAGTCAGGTTGAAATCTTTGAAAAGGCATTCCAGACAAAACCGTGTGCATTCCTGATCAAACCGTTTGACATCAAGCAGGCGCTGATCAGCATTAAGCTGGCGGGTTACCTTAAGTCGCTGGAGAACAAAGTGCTTAAGAACCAGGAGGAAATCGAAGGAAGGATTGTTAAACGGATCGGTGAAATGGACAAGAAGAGAAGCCTGGCCGAAGCGAATGGCAATATAATATTGAAAGATGAATCCAGCCGCTGAACAAAGCCGAAGCAATGTTTTAATTGTTGAGGATGATGTTGCAACCATAAGTATTTTAAACATTTGGCTTCGAAATAAATGTCATGTCCTCAAAGCCAGTGACGGAGAGGAGGCCCTGTTCATCATCGACGAACTGATGAAGACAAACCAGCAGATCGATCTTTTCATTTTTGACATCAGTTTGCCCTATCCGTGGTCGGGAATTACCTTAAAAGAGACGATCATCAGCAGGTGGAATATTTATAAAACGCATCCTTTTATCGCAGAAACGGCCTATGCCATGCCTCACGACCAGGAACAGATCATGCGGGCCGGATTCATCGAGTATCTCACCAAGCCGCTTGACCGCAGCCTGCTGGTTGAGACGGTTGAAAGGTACCTCTGATAATTTTCAAACATCATTTCTCTGGGAGTCAACGATTTTTCTTACTTTTGTTCCACCAAAAGGGACGTTAGCTCAGTCGGTTCAGAGCGCATGCTTCACACGCATGAGGTCGTGGGTTCGAATCCCTCACGTCCCACCACAGAATCAAGGGTTTCAGATATCATGAAACCTTTTTTTATTTCATTTGCCACCGGATTTGCCACCTGTTTTTTAAACTTCACGCCAACATTTTCTCCAATTTCATCTTCCATTTTTCACAATCTGACATTTCTTTTAACATATGGATGAAGTTGCTACCCGGAGCTTCCTGAACCTGATTATAAGTGGTTCGGCATAGACTGAAACTTCCTTTTAGCCTGGTCTTGATACTAAAAGTAAAAATGCCAAATGAGAGTTTGGGGATAAATAATATCAGGGATTTAATTTTGCGAGGGGTGTTCCTTTGAGGCTTTCATGCACAAGGTGGGCTATAAAATCGGTAAATGGCCGGATGTCTCCATCTACACTGGCTTTTTCAAGAGAATTCATATAGGTGTTGCGCATCTCCACAGGGATGACCGTCCACGGGTATCCACCGGAAGCAAACATCACGTTCATCAGAAACCTTGCCATACGACCATTGCCATCCATATAAGGATGGATGTAAACAAAGATAAAATGTCCCAGTACTGCGCGAACCCCAGGACTTATTTCTTTCTGAAGTAAGTCAAATAATACTGGCATCGCATCGCGAACAGCATCCTTATTTAAAGGCACATGCATTGACTGGGAAATGTAGACTTGGTTTATACGGTAGCCTGCAAGGTCAGAACCTTTAATGATACCGGAGGTCACACTTGGGGAGAATAGCTCACGAAACCAATGCGAATGGTCCTTTCGTGCTATCACTCCCGGGTTTTCTCCACGCAGAATATTTTTAATACTTTCTTTAACTGCCTGCGATGCCTGCCAATAGCCCCTGGCCGCCATTGCATCACGTTGATGCCTGTCGGTTTCATTGTCTGAAGGGTTCCATCCCCCTATCCTTACTTTTTCAATAAGCTCAGGTGTTACCGAATATTTCTCGATGGAAAGTGAATGATAAGCATCCATAACATAGATTTCATCCACGGATTTGAGATATTGTTCATGGTTGTCTGGAATCCCCGGACTAACAGGAAAGTGCTGCAGGACAACTTTGCGCATATCATTCCACATTAACGTGATTCTGTTAACATAGGGCGATCTTTCATTCTGGTATAATACAACAGGAGGGTTACTGGTAAATGGATTAAACTCACGGATGGTGTATCCGGATGATTTCATTGCCTGGACTATTTCGTCGGCAATTTTTTCCTGTCCGTTATTGCGGAATGCCCCTGCCAGTCTTCCCGCAATTACTGAGTGACCCCCATCAAGAAGCTGCCTGAGGATATCAGATGCATCACTGATCAGCGCTAGGGCAGTTCGCATTTCAATAGGATCATGGTCATATATTGCTTTGGAGCAATGTATAAGTGCAGACGGCAAAGATAATATCCGGATGCCATTCTTTACTATTACTTCAGCGGCCGCAGGCAAAGGAGATCTCATTATAAACAGAGATGTTTTATGCAGAAGCTGGATGATCACATTGGGAGCTTTAGGGGCGCGCACAACCAGCTGAAAAGGAACCCGGTTATTCCCTGCGTGTATTGAAATGGATTGATCTGCTGAAATACAATACTGCTGGCCGTATTTTTGACCGAGGTACTGTGAACAAAATTGCCAATATGATGTATACCATGCTGTGCTGTTACCAGGTTCTTCCTGTGGATTCGTGAGCAGATACCATCCTTTGGAGACCTCCTGCAGGAATCCATTGCGGATCAATCGTTCTCTGTGTGTCCTGCTTATTTCAGAAGATTTAATAGCGACGATACCTGATTTAACCTGAAGTAGATGAAGTACTTCAAGGGATTCTGCAAGTTTTTCACCCGGTGTTGCCATAGTTATTTTACGTGTTGCGCTTAAATTAGTACAGCGTGTCGTGCGACAATTATTTCTATGTGCAAAAATACTAAAGATTCTTCTTCAAAATATGAAGATATATACAATAGTTTCATTTTCATTGCAAATGGACTATGGGGTTAAATCAAAAAGTCGTGAAATATGCTGTAATCAGAATGGCCAACTTTCTGTCCAAGTTATTTCAGGTTATATAAAAGTAAGTTCGACCCGACTGGCGAGATTTGGGTCTGCGCACGTGTTGTACCTTCGAAATCCCGGACGTTTTCCCTTCAATTGACCGGTTTATTGTATTTGTTGGAGGTTATTTAGCTCAGGGGGTTGTTTATTTGAGATGATTACTGTTTCATTGAGATGAGCACCAGCGATCAATATAAATTCCTCTAATCCCAGTATTATTCGATAAAAATACGCTCATTTTAGGGTCCAGAACCATGGTTGATGTTGTTTTTTTATTGAAAAACCGACGTAACATACAAAACTTCCCATAATTGCTCGAGAAATCCAATGGTTTTTCGAAGAAAATCAATCCAATCCCATCAATTCTCGGACAATTTTAACATGTTTTGGAATGAGACACCTGGTTTGGATGGCGAGATTCCAATTAATAATTGGATTTTCATCATTAAATGTTCGAATTACCCTCTTTGCTGTTTTAATATTAATCCCGGCTTCCAACGCCAGAGATGAAATCGTGGTTTTACTATAATTTAGGACACAATCAGGATCTCCCAGGAGCGTACAGATCCTAATTACTTCCCTAGGGGTGATAATTCTACGTACACACTTATAGTAATAGAGTGTAATATAACCATCAGGCCCCTCTCTTCTGGACAGTCTCTGGTAAAAATTGATCCCACCGGTTTCATCTTCATAAAGAAAATGCTTCAACCATTTATAAAACGTCGGCAATGAGACTCCGAAGCATTTGGCCATTGCTGAAGGGGTCATAAACTTGGTTTTTCTTGGTACAGAATTTTTATTACTCATAGAATTGTTTATTTGTTAGCTGCTGAATTGTTTATGAAAATAAAATATATCCCCCCCCTCATTGTTTTGCCACATTTCAATGCACCTGTGCACATCTTTGTCGTAACGCATTCATTTTATGAGCAATCAATTGGTGCATAGGAATTCTTAAAGTTCTTTCTGCTGCGCACAGTTGACAAGAACATGCACTTTTTTAGTGCACAGGTGCATAGAGATTGATTAGAAAATAATTTCTGTGCACTTATTAAAAGGCCCATAAATACTGCACGTCTATGATATTTAGTGCACATGTGCATAGCTTTTTCTATTTTAGGGGGGAGGGGGGTGTTTTTTTTAAAGAGCATATATTTGAATTTGGCCTGGTATGTCAAAAGCGTTTCGGTAAAACAAGAAGTTATTGCGTTGTAAATGTGAAATGATCTTTGCCTCCCGGTCTGGTTTCTTCCAGATTCAATTTTTTGTATTTAGAATAGTTCCTCACCCACAAAGTAAAATTTCTTTGTTTGAATTTTGGATTGTTCCAATCATTATAAGATCGGATAAAGGATTCAAAAAGCGATTTTTTTGACACCTTCTCATCAGGGATAATTTTTATAGTTTCCTTCAACTCGGTTCCATTAAATGGGTAGGCTACTTCTAGGCCATCTGCTGAGAAACAATCATCCATGAAGTTGATAAAATCCTGGCTCGAATGATCCCTAAGGGTCCGAAGAGACAGATTAATTTCAAGTGGCTTAATCAGCCCATGTTTTAAATACTCATGAACGCAGGAAATCATGAAATAATCGAAGGCACACCACTGGTCTTCGTCCCAATCGCGGAAGAACCAATGTCCGAATTCAATTTCCGGACTAAAGGTACTGTTGTAGTAGTCGGCAAATTCGAATTGAATAACCCGGTCCTTTGCACTTTCCCCATCGATTTTAATGGTTTTGTTGGTTGATAAAATAAACTTTGGTTGGATACGGAACGGATCCTCGTTTTTCTTATCGACTTCGATTCCTTCAGTGATATCATTGAAAGAATTTTCGATGTTGTAATTGTTGTAAATATCGTTGATATGAATAACCTGGGTATCCAGGCTGGCTTTTGAATATTTGAACTTGTTATCAGGCCTGAAATCCTTACCCGAAATCTCCGTAAACACGCGACTATTCTTTTCGTCCGCATTTAAAATGTGCCCAAACCCACGTCCCCAAAGTGTTTTGCCAGTTCTGCCATTGGGCTCATCATCATTGCTTAATCTGGAGTCGGTCAGAATGATAGCATGTAATTTGCAGTCTGTAAAATTGTGCATGGCATATCCAATGATGGTTTTCATTGCCTGGAGCCGTTGTTCATCCTTTGCGCAAATGTTGTATATGAAAGTTTGGTAGGGCGAAACCAAGTTTTCCTTATCAGCAATGGGATTGAAATTTCGTTTTAGAATCTGGTTGGACCAGACATATGCATCAAGATCATTATAACTATGAAAGACATGCCCAGCTAAAGTTATCGAAACGTACCCATTTTGGAAGAATAAGAATTTTTCGTTTTTCGTGTCCTTTTTAATGTTTATTGGGTTATCAGGTTTGAGCCGTTTTAAAAGATTGGTAGAAAAGTATGTATCAAGACCATTAAACAATTTTTCCTTGATGGTTATCCTATCAATAAACTTTGTATCCTCATCCCAGGTATGCTGATACCCCTCCAGGTTTTCCACGAAATCAATGAAAAAATCTGTAATACCGGTTGTAGACACCTCAGAGACTGTATTGTCTATAATCCTTACAAACCGATGATTATCCAAAGTGAGGTCATAACGATAGAAACCGAAGAGCTTCAGTCGCTCTATCAGGTTTACCCGATCAATCTTAATACACCTATAATATCCGTCCTTATCCTTCTCAATAAAGTAAAAGTCATGCAATTGTTTTAGAGTTGAATTGCCTTGGATTTCGGAAACATTCCTATCCGGGTTCTGCATAGCATACTGCTTCACCTCCTTTTCCATGACCAGACGTAAAGAGTCATCCCATATTTTCCTTGTTGGGATGATTTTTGCAAACTCCTTAATATAAAAGGGATGGCTTGATTCGGGTATCTTTGCTAATAGCGTGGTCGTGTCATTGATTAATTTTACAATCAAATCCGGGCTTGAGTATTCCTTTTTCCGCTCTTTCAGATTCCAGATAATGTAATCAAGTTTGCAGGATTTTTCAATCTTGTCAAATTGTTCCTTTGATGTAAAAAAAGAATCCGGGTCTGCTTTCTCATCTCCATGGGGGAGTGGTATAACTTTACAGTACATCCCGGAGTTTATTATTAATCCAGCTGAACGGTTCACAGCTGTCTGGCCAGGCCCATCACTATCTCCAATGATGGTTATGGAATCCGTAAACTGTTTAAGCTCCGCCAAATGTTCCTTTGAAAGACTGGTGCCACATAGGCCGACAACATTTAATATTCCAAGTTGTTGCAAGCGGATCACATCGGCGTATCCTTCAACCAGATAAACCTCTTTATTTTCTCGGATTGATTTTATAGCCAGATTCAGGCCATACAGGAAGGATGATTTTTGAAAAACTTCAGTTCCGGGGGAGTTTAGATACTTAGGTGAATTTTCTCTGGCTACCAGAACTCTTGCAGAAAAACCAACAACACGGGTATGTTTATTGAATAATGGGAACATCACACGGTTTTTGAAAAAGGTGAAGGTTTTCCCATCTTTCTCTGTCAGTAGCCCCGCTTTCTTAAGTACATCTTCTGTATACCCTTGATTTAGTGCCGCATTTTTAAACGAATCCCAGTTATCAGGGGCAAATCCAAGCCTAGCAAATTCAATTGCCTCATTGTTCCATCGGTTTTTAACGTACCTCAGTGCTTCTTCATATTCAGGCTGTAACAGTTGTTCACGGAACCAGTCAGCAGCAAATTTATTGATCTGGTAAAGTTGTTCTTTCCGGTTGTATCGTTCCATCTCCTCTTGCGACATTTCAGACGACTCAACAATAAGGTTGAACCGAGCGGCAATTTCTTTTATGGTATCAGGAAAATCGGTATGATTTTGTTCTTGGTAAAAAGAGATTAAATCCCCTGATTTATTGCAGCCAAAACACTTGTAACGGTTAGTGCCTGGAAACACATAAAAACTTGGTGTTTCTTCTTTATGGAATGGGCATAAACCCACATATCCCTTGCCATTTTGCTTCAGCATAACCTGATTAGAAATGGCATCAGCCAGGCTCATTGAATGAATTTGATCAAGTATTTTGGAGGGAATGAAAGAATTTGAAACAGAATGTTTCGATTCTACGATTTTATTCATATCTTTGCAGTGTTATCAACGCCTACCCAGCGTTTTGTAAGTAAAAAATCAGAGCTCCTTAAGTGGGGCTTTTTTTATTCTCCATCCACACATGGAGGAATATGATAATCTCTTCGCAAGTCTCGAATGGTTTTGAGGTATTTTTTACTTATACTGGAATAAGAGATTGGCGCCAGCGGTAAATCTTTTAATGTCCGACGGAATCTTATTGTTCCAAGATCATCCATTTGTCCAAGAAATAGCTCAAGATCACCACGGTTATTAAACTGCAGTATTTTCATGAGTGTTTCGATGCTCATGGGCGTGTAGTCCTGGGGCGTATCTTCGGTTTGTATCAATGACTCAAGCAGGTTGATGAATTTTTCATAAATAGCACTGTCAATACGCCTGAATGCCGAGTAGACTTCCCGAACACTTAAATCTGCTACATGCGTAAAATAAACGATTGGTTTGTAGGATGTTTTCATTGTTTCAAATTGCCAACCTTGCTCTTTTGCAAAGACTTCATTGACCTCACCGGTCGTGGTCATTTTTAACAGTTCTGCCATTAACTTGTATTGTTCTTGATTGATTTGTTTGCTTTCTGCCATGGAATCTACATAATCCTTAAGGCAATTAGCCGAAAATTCACGGATCGCAATGTTTGTCTCGGTTGATTTGGTTTCTGTTTTCATTTTTGTAAGATTAGTTTAGTTTTTATTGACTTTAAATTTTGAGATAAATGCTTCAATTTCTTTTCGCTTATATATATATGACCTATCGACTTTATAGCAAGGGATCTGATGTTTCGATCTGAATTGGGAGAAGTGTGATTTGTTTTTAATGTGGAAGAGTTTCATAACTTCAGACTCATCCATGTAGGTCTCACCGGATAAGGACTTGGTCAGATGATTTTTTGACTCTTCAAGCAGTTTGAAGTATGCGGCATTTTCGATCACAATTAAATCCATGTTGTTTTTAGTTTATTAATGGTCGTTGAAAGTGGCTTAATATAGAGGGTCATTAAATCTTTAAACATATCCGATTTGTTGATTGACTGGTCAAAGGCTCCGATTTTTCCACATTATTGTGATCCTCTGGTTTAGCGCTTTGGGTAAGAACTGCTATCATTTTTTCAATAATGCGATTCTCCAGTCTATGGTAAGTATTGGATCCTACTACGATCACTTCCGCCATGGTACCTTATTTTTAGTGGTTAGATAATCATTTAAAGCAGCTTCAGTAATCAGTCCCGAAGCAGTAGTCGCGATAAAGCCCTTTTCGCACATTGTTTTAACTGTCTTATGAGCCATCCCTAGTTTTTTCGCCAGGGAATTAATGGTATAAAGCTTTATTTTATCATTATTTTGCTGTTTAGATGCTTCATGTTTTGAGATGGCGTCCCAAACAATATTCTCCAGTACCCGTGCATCATCGTTTGTTAAATTCGCTTTTGTTTCCATGTTGTAGACAGATTAATAATTTGTAACTTTACAGACACGTGTTTAATAACGCTGCAAAGATATTCAATAAAATTGAACATATTTCAATAATATTGAAATATAATTATCAACAATTTCACTGTTTAATATATATGTGGTATGGAGGTTAAAGAAAAACTAAAGCAATTGCTTGAAGATGCGAGCATTACAGTTAAAATTCTAGCAGAGGATATAAATAAATCAACAGGATCTATATATGGGTATCTTAGGGGAGATACTTCAATAGATATAGATAGTTTGTTAATAATTTGTAAAAAATACGGCCTACCCATGTCATATTTTTATACGGATCCGGAAATGGAAGCACTTAAAAATGCAATTATTGATGCATTTGAGCAAATGGATCGGTTAGAATTCATTTTATCAAGCGTCCTTCTACAGCAGGATAAAGATTTAAAACAAGGTGCACCTTTGCCTGAAACCATTTACCAGCTTCCTCAGGTTATTGAACTAGGTCGACAGTATGATTTATATAAAGCTATAAATAAAACGGAACGAGTGGCTGCTAATGAAGCAATAATGAGAACAACATATCGTATGCGAGTTAGGGAGAAACAAAAAGAGAATTTAGCGGATTCATTGGCTTCCAAAAATAAAAATCCAAAACAGGAGAAATAAATCGCTTTGAATCTTTTCTATTCGTGTAAGCTTTAGAGATTACTGGAGAAACCGATACTATTGTTAACCCGCTACCGATTTTATTTGACCAACCCAATATATTAACAACCAATGTCATAGGGTGGAAAAAACGCTCGCATTGACCAGCCTTCGCCCTTTTATTCACTATCCTGGTGATGTTTTCACTAAAGGGTGAATATATCGTAAAAATTCCTCTAGATGTGATAAGGATTGCGATCCCTTTAAGTATTTATTTCGTGATTATGTTCCTTGTTTCATTTTGGATGAGCAAGAAATTCGGAGCGACATATGAACAGTCTGCCACACTATCGTTTACCGCAGCAAGCAACAATTTTGAGCTGGCAATTGCAGTTGCCATTGCAGTTTTTGGTATTAATTCCGGTGAAGCCTTTGCGGCGGTGATTGGACCGCTGGTAGAGGTTCCTGTAATGATAGCCATGGTGAATGTTGCTCTGAAATTTAAGGTAAAGTATTTTCAAAACAGGATCACGTCAGATAACCCATAGCTCCATTTCGTTTTGCATCATAATTCTGAAACCAATGGTCCCGATAATAATGAGGCCGAAAACAAGAACGGCTATCCAAAGAATCGTACGGTTTTTAAAGTTCATTTTGAATACTTTAATGAAAAATTCCAAAATGGTTGGTGTGATATTGCTATTAATGACAAGTTTAAAAGTTTTTTTCTTCTTCTGCCGACTCATAATCCTTTTGTGTTTTCGCAATAGCTTTTGTAATTCCTATTATATTTTCAGAATTAATTTCTGCTTTATAGCGGCAGATATTGCCTGCCTTCTTAGTGTCTAAAGTCCAAAATTTAATCCAGCTGCCGGAAGGACCTTTGTCAGTAAAAAGTTGAATGTAGATCGTGTCGGTGGGGAAAGGCATCTTTAAAATACTGACAATTGCTCTTAATACAATATTTTTTACGGTCGCTTGTACCACAATCATTTCAGATATACGGTAAAATACTTGGTTACTTTCCTGTTTAATTGGTAAAATCAACGGATGGTTATAGTTGTTAATATGTTTAGCAATTAAATTGTCTGCTTCTGCCTTTAGTGCCTTTATTTCTCTGTTTAATTTTATACCATTTTCAAAATTCCTAACACTTTTCCTTCTCATTTCAAGATTCGCAATCTTCCTTGTATATTTATATGTGATAATAGCTAATTCTCCGAATAATAGACTTCCCCTTATGGCAAATTTTGAATTTGTATCACTTTTCCCTTTTTCATATAAAGATTCATATTTTTTACTATCTTCTCTGCAAGAAATAATAAACAGGAAGGTAACGACCAATAATTTATTTAACAGCGGCAGATGATTCATTTTCAATGATTGTGTTGTTGAACAGGTTAAGAGTTAATGAAATTTTTCATATCTGTAAGTGAAATCCATCAAGTACAAAACTGACGGCCTTGGCACAAATAAAAATGTAAAGTATTCGCGCTGTCACAGCAACTCCGATTTTACCTATTACCTTTTCGACAAGGGGAGCAAGTTTCAGAACTGGAAATACAGCAACATAAACGATTAAAACAGTTGCAACTGTAAGTACTCGTCCACTGCTTTGGATTAATAAAATAGTGGTGAGTATAGTCCCGGGTCCAGCCAGGTAGGGAAATCCCATCGGAAATACTGCCACGGAACTGCCCACTGTATCATGAATTTTATTTTGCGAATTTCCAAGGATGACCCCTCTAGCTGCAACAATGAAAACAAGGATGCCACCAGCAATTTTAAATGCCGACGTACTGACTGAGAACACATTTCGCAGCATGATATCTCCAAATAGGGCAAATGCCAGTACTATTCCTCCTGCTGTACCCACGGCCACTAGGTAGGTCCTTGCACGTGTTGGTTTGTCCATTTCACTTGTCAGATCGGCAAAAACCGGAAGATTACCAATGGCATTTACCATAGCAAACAACACCAAAAAATCATGAAACAAGTAGGATATAGTTTCCATTTTACATCGGTTCTGAAACTACTTTTGTCCGGCCCATCCAATCAAGGTTTTCCAGTTTTCCAAAATGATCGCTAAAAATCCGGTAATAGAATAATTCCTCCTTGGAATGCAACGTCCAGCCATTGCTAAGTATGCGTTCCTTCCGAAAATCATTATCCGTAACTTTTTTATTTGCATAATCTGATAACAGGGACTCAACACCCGCCCCTTCCCAGAATTTAGATTTAGGCCGCCATAAAACTTTCTCGGGCAACATTCCCTCCATCGCTTTACGAAAAATCCATTTTTCAATGCCATCTTTCAATTTAAATCTAACCGGGATTCTAAAAGCGTACTCAAAAAGCTGTGGATCGGCAAATATGACATGGGCTGTTAATCCATGGGCGGCAGCACACCGGTCAACCCGCTGTAATGCGGTGTTGTGCAGACGACCAGTTATGTCCATCAGTTCCCGGTCAAGGTCTTGCTCTGGAAGCGATTTAAGATATTGATAACCAGCAAATAGTTCATCGCCACCCTCGCCTGAAAAGATCTCTCCGACATATCCTGAAGCATATTTAGCAACCAGGTAATTGATGATGCTTGAGCGTACCAGAAGGGCATCGAATGATTCAAGATGGTAAATGACTTGTGGGAGAACCTTCAGCATTTCTTCAAGGTCAATGATCACCTCGTGGTGGATGGAACCAAGGTGCCCGGCCATTATCCGGGCATATTCCAGGTCGGGGGCATCTCGCAGTCCACCAGCAAAAGTATGCAGTGTTTTGACCCATGGCTTGGCAAGGGCAGCAATGGCGCTTGAATCCAGCCCTCCTGAGAGCCATGATCCCATAGTATCTGAGGTTATCCTTCGAGAAATGGTAAGGCTTAAAAGGTTGAGCAGCTCCATAGCAATAATCTCAGGTTCTTTTTGCATTGGAGGCCTCAATTCAAGATTAAAATATTTTCTCTTAACAGTTTGGTTTACAATATACCCAGGTTGGATTTCAAAAACGTTGGTGGATATTTGTAATAACGCCTTGACTTCAGACGCAAAACAAAGGTTTCCTTCACTGTCGTTTGTGGAATACATCGGGGCAACACCCAATTCATCACGATAAATTTGCCAACTGCCATTTTGTTGCGAAACTTCCAACTTGTGCCCATAACCTGGACCATCTCTGAAAATTCCTTTTCGAAGCTTTTCTTTCATTTCCTCCTCATCATGATTCGACCAAACTATCCCAATGGTTGCCCCATCCTGCTCCAAAATGGTCTTTCCATAATTTCCACGGTGGGATATCGTTTCAATCATTTTGGAAACCATATCGTGTTTACCTGCTTTGATAATACCTGCAATTCCAGCCATTTTAGACGTTTTATTGTTGTTTGATTCTATTAAAAATTTTCATTGTTCTCGATTCTTCATCAATCGGTTCACCGGTTGACGGGTCAACGGCAAACCATGCTCCGTTTATTAATCGTGTGGCAATTTCACCTTTAAGTAAAGGATTGCCCACGAAATGAGGGGTGTCGAGAATCCCTTCATGAATGGCACTGGCAATCACGCGGGAATCGGACAACGGGTCATCACTGTCTTCACCCAAAAACTTAAAGCTTTCCAGTAATATTTTTGCTTCATAAATTAGCTGACCCTTCCTCGTTAAAATATTCAGGTCAGACAACATATCAGGTAAACCATCCATGCAATCTCGCAAAACACCATGCACAATTTGACAACTTTCTATCAGTTCACCAGGCAATGTCGCATGGTCGCCTTCACTATGACCAACTACATGGAGAATGTGCGGTTTCAGGGCAAGGCTAATAAGTGCAGAAGAGGCCAATTGTCCCTTTGCAATTAATGGTAATGGAGAAAAATGGGCAATCCCGGCTCTAACCTCCCGGTAAACAGTGAATGATTCATCCTCCAGTTCGCTGATCATTTCCAGTTTGGCCGCCATTTTTGCAAGGTCCATTGACGGGTTGGTTCCGGGAGGTGTGTTGAACATAAACTGAGCAATATAATTCCGGACACCCATCTTTTTTGCGTTGTATGCGGCCAAGTATGCCATGGCCACAGCGAGTGAATCATGTGCATCACGCAAACTCCATTGATGCGCCTCATTGACTTCCACTGGTATATTGTGTTGGGCGTACCACTTCATAACATGTTGATTCTCTTTAATAGCTTCTTCAAGGCTGCGTTTTGACCGACCGTCCAGGATACTATACCAACAAAGAGGGATCGCAGCCCATGCATTATGAATTGTCTTCACACTCATTTCACCCCATTTCTTTAGATCGCGCGTACCTGCATAGCACCGCATCAAAGGAAAGTTTCCGCACCGTGAGGCATCGTATAAGGACTCCATATCTTTTTTGCTTCGCACAGGAACGCCGCCAGCACCAGTTTGGGCAGAATCCATTTCTTTTGGTCTGAAGAAATGCTCCTGGGCATTTTGGTCCGGACCGATCGAAATAACATCAAGAATACCGGCCAGAGATATTTCACGGATTCCTGTAATTGTCTCTTCCAGCGTAGGTCTACCGAAATGGTGACGAATTATCGGATATGGATAGCTCTGTTTGATCCTACCTAAGAGATCATTAGCATAGTATAGTTTTCCAGTAAAACTTAAGGTGCCTCTAAGATAAGATCTGATTTCATCAATAGGTTCTGAACCGTCAAAAGTGCGATCGAAAAGCATACTTTTTTTTGCTACAATTGCAACGGGAGAAGTTCCGCCAAAGATTAACTTGGTTTTTTCAAGATCCTTTGGAGTGATCGATTTAGCCAACTCCTGAAACAGATTTCCAGCAACCTCCCGCGTGAGCCGGTAGCTTAAAGCCATGATGTCGGGTTTTTCACGGCGAATGGCTTCAATAAGGCGCTTTATTGAAACCGCTGGTCCAAGCATCATGGTATGATACCCCTCAACCTCGGCAAGTTTTAAAAAGTGATAGAGCCCACCAATATGTACACAGGTTCCGATGGCCGCTCCAAGTATTTTTTTCATTTTGTATAATGTCTTTAATTATTTTTCTCCGATAGCGATAAGCCTTAATTCACGGAGAGTCATGCCAGATATGCCTAAGCGTTCAACTGTTCTTCCTGAACCCATGTAATCACGTTTGTTTAGCACGGATGCAAGGTGGATCAGAGAGTCAATCGTAGGGGTAGGCACCTTAAACATATGTCCAACAGATGAAATCGGGACCAGGCTATAGGGTACGTCTTCCTCAAGATATCTCATCTTCAGGGTTTTTGGGGCAATGATTTCACGATAGCCGGGATTCTTCCGCATCGCCTCAAAAAGCGTATCTCCTGCAGTACTGTATGCCATATAAAACCATTGACGGGCACTGATGGCACGTATTCCAAGGGCTTCGGCTACAGCAATCCTTTCCTGGTCAACACCTTCGAGCACCCTGCACACCGATTCAGTAGCCCCCTCATGATAAAATTTGAAATCAACATCGTCCTCAATCCAACCAGAATTTAGAATGCAGATTGCAGGGTGAAATACACTTCCGATATTGTCGAAGCTCGTTTTGAATATGTTGTCACCCGGCACAAACTGCGGATAAAACTGTCGCAACTTTGAAATCACGCGCGGGATAAGGTGCGCACGAACAGAGGCAACCGGAATCGATTGTTTAATCCCGAAAATATGCGCCTGGCCTGGTCCAACAATCCGGGAGGCATAAATAAAAGACTGTGCCTCCGAAACTATGACATCAGCTGTTACATTTTTTTCGATCAGCACATGTTTGAATTCCAAAGCTCCCATGGTACGGCCGGGATGCAGGACGACAATCTGTCCATCCTGCAGGAACGGTGCCATCTGCTCAGCTATCCATTGATGTGCAAGCGCGGGTACGACTACCATAATCATTTCTGCACCCTTAATTGCCTCCTCCATTGAATTCGTAACAACAGCAATCCTCCCAAAACCAGTAACTTCTCCCTGAACTTCAATTCCACCGGTTGATTTTACCCCCCATATACGATCTTCACCACGGTTAAAGAGATGGACTGTATATCCCATGATTGCGAGATGGCCAGCCATAGCCAGTCCACCATGCCCGGCACCAATTATTGCAATTGGCAGTTGTAGGTTTGGGGATTGATTTGTTTCCATTATTGAAGTCATTTTCTAATAGTTAACTTGTACGGATACAAAGAACAGGAACCTTTGCATGATTAATAACTTGTTGAGTAAAAGGTCCAACAAAAAAATTACCCATTGTTAATTCCAAAGTTGCGGTTATTACGATCAGATCCACTGCCTTCTTTTCTGCCTTTGCTAGGATCCTTGCAGCATAGTCATTACAATGATCGAAAAATATTTCAGATCTGACCTGATCATAATGAAGACGTTCTTCAAGCCTATCACCTAGAGCGAAAACATCATACATTCTATCAATAGGCCCCTCTGTAGTGAGTCCGAGGACATAAAGGGATGAATCATTTCTTTGGATAATGGGCCTGATAAAATTGTACTTTTCCAATGCATTTGGTACTAGTCTAATGTCATCAGGGGTTAGTTCCCCGCAGCTTGCTGCGAAAAAGAAATATCTTTGTAGGTATGAGCGAAAGCGAATACATACATAAATCGCATAATGTATCGGTACTGTTGTATCATTTTGTTTG
>Ga0268283_1000121_pt1 | contig 75097 bp, 70 predicted proteins | sample saktaG_13_FD_190140 | JGI IMG/M metagenome (GOLD analysis project Ga0268283, IMG submission 190140) | Saline water microbial communities from Sakinaw Lake, British Columbia, Canada - sak_2013_06_06_36m | ecosystem: Environmental > Aquatic > Non-marine Saline and Alkaline > Saline ...
AGCTGAAATATGATATCTTTTCTGTAGGGTTAATTGAGTGTAATTCATGCATTTCTTATTTTTCTTGGTCGAAAAAATGGTAGCTGATTATTCTTTAACCCTATCTTCCGACTATCTCAGGAAATTGCACTTGTTTTTAGAATTGGCGTATTTTGATAATTATACTTCTCTAGTTTACTTTATATTATTCAATCAACTGATTAAACTATTTTTTATGAGCTTTCTATACTTTATTCTTGGCTAACATGTAAGCTATTTATTGTAGTACAGACCTTGCATATTTTTGTCTCCATTTCCTTGCATAACGCTGAATTTAGCTATGACTGGTAAATGATCCGAATACCCTTTTCCGAGGTGTTTATGAGGTTTTTGTTTACTCACTTGCCATCTGTATGTTTGATTATTTTGCATAAGATATTCAGCTTTATAACTTTCAATAGTTCCGCCATTATAATAAAATTTTTTATTGTTAAGTATTGATGGAGATATTATTATGCTGTCAAGCGCTTGTTTCTTTTTTTTATAAGTGTAGCTATATCTTTCATCATTATTTGTATCGTACCAGAGATTGTATAGGTATCCTTTTAGCAGAGTTATACTATCCGCTGGCAGTGTTAATACTTTGGTCTGTAATACATCATTGATTCCTGTTTTTCCATTCGTATCATTATGGTTTTTATCCATTTTTTGATCTTCCTCATAATCAGAGTTGAAATCTCCAAGCAATATTATATTTTTGTCAAATCCAATCTCTTCTATTCTCTCATAGAGTTTTTTAGCAGATCGGATACGTTCACTTTCTTTGCCCGCTTTTGATTTCCAATGATTTGTAAATAGATATATATCGTTGCCATCAACATCTATCTTAGTTTCTAAAATATTTCTATATCTATAGGTTGCATTGATTGGAATCTCCTTTTTATAGATGATCTTGTATTTACTAAAAACACCCACTTTAACAGTGGTATTTTTAGCAGTAGCAAGTGCAAAATATTGATAGTACAAGCCATCACGTTTGAGCTGATTTTTTAGATCTATAAATGCTCCATAAGATTCTATCTCTTGGAGAGCTATAATATCCGGATTTATGTCTCTTATAACTTTTGAAATATTTTTGAGTTTTATATCATAATTTTTTTGATTCCACTGTGAAACACTATTTGGAATATATTCTTCATATTCAAATCCAGATTTTTTTAAGTCAAACAAATTTTCTACATTATATGTTGCTATTGTAATCACGTTATCTCCATAAGATATTGATAGTATAAATAAGCTTAGCAGTAGAAATTTCATCTACATAATGCCATTTAGCCTTAAAAGATTTTTCACATCAGGTTCTCTTTGCATAAGGTCAACAAAGAGTTTTTGCATGCTATAACTTCCACCTTTTTCTAAAACAATATTGAGATAATCTTTTGCAGTTTTTGAGCCAAAAATCCCCTCATCTACTATCTGAAAATAGGTGTCCGCGCTCAGTACTTCAGCCCATTTATAGCTGTAATAACCTGCTGCATATCCACCTGCAAAGATATGAGAAAATCCATTTTGAAATTTGTTGTATGCTGGTGGTTGTATAAGTGCTGTTTTTTCTCTGATAGAATCTAAGAGATTTTGTACTTCATCGCTGTTATATATGTTCATGTGGAGTTTGAAATCAAAGAGTGAAAATTCAAGTTGGCGTAACATTGAAAGAGCAGATTGAAAATTTTTAGATGCAATGAGTTTATCAATCATCTCATCAGGAAGTATTTCAGCTGTTTTATGATGTTTTGCAAACATTTTTAGTACCTGCGGTTCATATGCAAAGTTTTCTAAGAGTTGAGATGGAAATTCTACAGCATCCCACTCTACACCGTTCACTCCGCTTACTTCATTTTCATTGACTTTTGAAAGAATATGATGGATCGTATGTCCCATCTCATGAAAGAGAGTGACAATATCATCATGGCGAAGAAGAGATGGATTTTCTTTGTTTGACGCTGGAAAATTACACACTATAAATGCAGATGCGAGTTGTTCACTGCCATTTTCATTCGTGCAGTGAGTTTGCCAGTTATGCATCCATGCTCCACCTTTTTTATGCTTTCTTGCTTCAAGATCCATATAGATTCTAGCCCTAAGCGTTTCTCCGAGGTAGACATCGTAAGCTTTCGCTTTTTCGTGCCATAAAGTGAGATTGATCTCTTTACATGTAAGCCCAAAAAGTTTTTCTAAAAATTCAAATAAGCCATCTACGACAGAAGTTTTTTCAAAATATGGTCTATAAAATTCTTCATCAATATCATATTTTTCACGCTTCAAGAGTTCGCTATAGTAAGCCATATCATAACTTTTGATCTCATTTTCAGTGATCTCTTTAAGCTCGTTTAATTCATTTTTTGCTTGGTCTATAGAGGAATCTATGAGTTTTTGCAGAAACTCTATCACCTTATCTGAAGATGGTGCCATTTTTGTAGCGATAGAATATTCACTGAAATTCTTAAATCCTAACAGGTTTGCCATCTCAAATTTTAGTTTTAAAAGCTTTTCTATTATCTTGGCGTTTTGAGGTGCTCTTGTAGTGTAAGCCTTATAAAGTTTTTCTCTGATTTCTTGATTCTTTCCATATGTCATGTAAGCAATATATGTTGGCATTTGTAGATTGAGTTTATAACGGATTACTCCATTTTCTTCAAATTTTAAATCTTCAATATCACTCTGGGGAACTCTCTCAACATCATTTGCATCCACTATAAGTTCAAACTCATTTGTAGCATTTAAAAGGTTTTGAGAAAAGTCATTAGAGATTTCATTTATTTGAAGATGGATAGTTTGTAATCTCTCTTTTGTAGTATCATCCAAGTGCGCACCGCTGAGTTCAAAATTTTGAATATTGAGTTGGCACACTCTTTTTTGTTCATCACTCAGTGTTTCATTTTCAAATATCATTTTGATGGCTTTATAAATCTCCAAATTCTGACTTATTGCAGTTGAATATTCAGTAAGTATTGGAAGAGATGCAGCATAAATTTTCTGTGTTTCATCAGAGTTACTGACCGAATTTATATGTGAAAGTGGAGTGAAAAATTGATCTAATTTTTCATCCATCATCTCAAATGGTTTGATAAAATTGGCAAAAGTTTTTTCTTTGATTGATAAAATTTCATTAACTTTTTGATTGTTTTGATCTATAATAAGTGTCAGATTATCAATAAAACTTTCTAAATTGATATCAAAATCTAAAAATTGATTTTCGTACATGCAAGCTTTCCATTCTTTATTTAATTTAGGGTTATATTGTATCTTAGTTACAATAAACTCCCATTAAATTATGTAGAATAGATTTTCTAAAAGAGTATTTAAAGCGACTATACACTATAATAGCGAGATTTTATATAAGGGTATTTTATGACCAATAAACGTGTATTAGTAAAGTTTTCCGGTGAAGCGTTGGCTGGAGAAGCTGGACATGGTATTGATACCAAAATTTTAAAGTATATAGCAGGTGAGATTAAATCTTTAATTAATGCAGGCATTGAAGTAGGGATTGTCATCGGTGGCGGCAATATCATCCGTGGCGTTACAGCGGCACAAGATGGAATCATAAAGCGTACTTCTGGAGATTATATGGGAATGCTTGCAACTGTTATTAATGGTGTTGCAATGCAAGAAGCATGTGAGTATACAGGTCTTCAAGTTCGCATGCAAACAGCTATAAAAATGGAACAGATTGCTGAGCCATATATCAACCGTCGCGCTGTACGCCACCTTGAAAAAGGTCGCGTAGTGATCTTTGCAGCAGGGACTGGAAACCCATTTTTTACAACAGATACAGCGGCGACTCTTCGCGCGGTTGAGATAGGTGCCTCAATGATCATTAAGGCAACAAAGGTTGATGGTGTTTATGATAGGGATCCAAATAAATATCCAGATGCTAAAAAATTAGATGTTTTAACATACGATGAAGCGTTAACTGACCATATCAAAGTTATGGACGATACATCTATCGCTCTTGCCAAAGAGAACAAACTACCTATCGTTGTATGTGATATGTTTAAAGCAGGAAATTTACTTGATATTATCAATGGCAATACAACAAACTGTTCAATAGTTAGATAAAATAAGACAAATAAAGGATTTTAAATGAGAGTAGAAGAATTAACAGCAAAAGCACTAGAAATTTCAGGTGTAGATAGATATGTTTTAGCAATCGCAGTAGCAAAACGTGCAGATGAAATTCTAAATGGAAGTCCAAGCAAGCTTAATATCGATCCAAAATCTATCAAAGCGACTGACTTGGCTTTAATGGAACTAGCAGAGGGCCTTGTTTTAATCAAAGGCTTTGAAAAAAAATAAATTTTAAAGCATTCTTTTGAACCGATTAGATATAGAAAAGATCAAACATCTTCATAATGTTGACTCGGCGATAGAGTATCTATTTAAGCAGATTGAACCTTCCAAGAGGCTGCAAGATGCTCTTTATTTTGCCGCACAAGCACATAAAACCCAGTTTCGTAAAAGCGGTGAACCCTACATTATCCATCCTATCTTAGTATCTTCTATTGTTGCTTCTATCACAAACGATGAGTCAATGGCAATCGCTGCACTTTTGCATGATGTTGTCGAAGATACAGTGATCACAATCCAAGAAATAGAAAAACTTTTTGGTCATGATGTTTCTAATCTTGTAGAAGGATTGACAAAGATCGATATCATCCGCGATGCGGAGCTTATCCCTTCATCTTCCGATGAAAAACTTATAGTTTCCGCACTCTCTTTTCGTAAAATGTTGGTTGCAAGTATTCATGATGTAAGAGTTTTAGTTGTCAAACTTTGTGACAGACTGCATAATATGCTCACACTTGATGCCCTTGCACCATATAAACAGCACCGCATAGCGGAAGAAACTTTAGTTGTATATGTTCCTATTGCGCATAGACTAGGGATCTCTTTTTTAAAAAATCTGCTTGAGGATTTGAGTTTTTCTTATCTGTTTAAAGAGGAAAAGCATTTTATCGATAACTATTTGCATACTCACTATAGAGAACTTGAAACAAGACTTGATGAGTTTAAACAGTCTGTATCAAAGCTTTTAATTCAAAATGGCTACTGTGAAGAGGATTTTGAGATACTCAGTCGAGTAAAACATAAGTATTCTATTTATCTTAAGATGCAAAGAAAAGGGATCAGTATTGATGAAGTCCTTGACCTTCTTGCAATTCGCATCTTGGCAAAAAATCCAATAGACTGTTACAAGATTCTTGGGATCATTCATTTGCATTTTAAGCCTTTAGCCTCAAGATTTAAGGACTATATCGCTATTGCAAAAGAGAATGGTTATCAGACTATTCACACTTCTGTATTTTTTAATTCTATTATTTTTGAAGTACAGATACGCACTTATGATATGCATAAAACTGCAGAATTTGGGGTTGCTGCGCATTGGAAATATAAAAATGGCGGTAACGAGATCAGTTTAGATTGGCTGCATAACCTTCAGTATCAAAATGAATCTGTAGAAGATTTTTATGAGATGATTAAAAATGATCTCTATAGTGAAGAGATTAGTGTTTTCTCTCCAAAAGGGGATGCATTTGCCCTGCCAAGAGGTTCTGTAGTTTTGGATTTTGCTTATACTATTCACTCTAAAGTAGGAGATTGTGCTGTTTCGGCTCTTTTAAACAAGGATAGAGTTTCGTTGTTGAGTGAGTTGAAAAATGGTGATATTATAAGAATACTTACTGAAAAAGAGAGTGTGACAAGATGCAGTTGGATTGATGCCGTAAAAACATCACGTGCAAAATCGGCCATGAAAGCACTCTGTAACTCAAAATTCAAGCATATAGATACCTTAACAAGCGTGAGTATTATTGCAACTATTATGGATTTAAATCATTCAAGAGTTGAAGAGTGGTTTCATGAACATAATTGTGCCGAAACAAGAGTGAAAATACCTAACGACCTAAGCCAGCTCAAAGAGACCATTGCAAAATATGTAGACGAGTTGAGTAGAAATCAAAGATTTAATAACTTTTTAACAAGAAGAAAATTCAAGTTTAGAGAGTATATTAATCAAGGTGTCAAAGTTATTAGTAACAAATCCGTAAACGGTTTGATTTTTGATTACTGTTGTCATCCGAAGATGAGTGATCCGATTGTCGGAATACTTCATGGATCAAAGGTACATATACACCATAAAATGTGTCAAAATGCATTGCAGTTGATTAAAGAAAATGTGCCGATGGTATTTGTCAAATGGGAAGATAAAAAAGTTTATCATTATCATATTATTGTGAGTTTACAGAGTGAAAAGGGTGCATTGGCAAACTTTTTAACCTACTTAGCAAAACTGGATATTGATATTATTAGTATTGTTTTGGGTAAAGAAGGGGTTGAACATGTTCATTATTGTGAGATCGACTTTCATTCTATAGAAGCGAATATTTATCAACTTCAAGGTAAAATAGAAAGAAAAGTAAAAGTCATAAATCTGGTAAGAACAGATGATGCGTACAAAAGAGATTAAAAGTTAGGACAAAGATGATACAGGAAGCTTTAAGAGAGATACAACGTGGAACTGCCGAGATAATCGACAATGAGTGTATTGAAAAATTACTAAAAAATTATTATGAAAACGGACAAACTTATACGGTAAAAGCTGGATTTGATCCAACTGCACCTGATCTTCACCTTGGACATACTGTACTTTTACAAAAACTGGCAATTTTTCAAAAATATGGAGCAAAAATACAGTTTCTTATAGGTGATTTTACAGCGCAAATCGGAGATCCTACAGGCAAAAGTGCCACTCGTAAAACACTGAGTGCTGCTGATATAGAAGAAAATGCTAAAAGTTATAAAGAACAGGTATTTAAGATTTTAGATCCAATGATGACAGAAGTCGTTTTTAATTCAAATTGGATCAATGCTCTTGGTGCAACTGGAATGCTTTCTTTGACTACGACATTTAATGTAGCAAGAATGCTTGAGCGTGATGATTTTGATAAGAGATATAAAAGTGGAACTTCGATCTCTATTAGTGAATTTATCTATCCTTTGCTTCAAGGGTATGACAGTGTACATCTCAAAAGTGATATCGAAATAGGTGGAACAGACCAGAAGTTTAATCTTTTAATGGGACGTCATTTGCAACGTGCTTATGAAATAGGCAAAGAGCAAGCAGTATTAATGATGCCAATTTTAGAAGGACTTGATGGCGTACAAAAGATGAGTAAATCTTTAGGTAATTATATAGGTGTCTCTGAAGAACCAAATGAGATGTATGGAAAGATACTTAGCATATCTGATGAGCTTATGTGGAGATACTATGAACTACTCAGTTCTAAAACATTAAGTGAGATAGAAGCCTTACATATAAACGTTAAAAATGGTTCACTGCATCCTAAAAAAGTGAAAGAGAATCTTGCACTAGAGATCATTGAAAGATTTCATTCAAAAGATGCAGCCGAAGAAGCAAAAGCTGAGTTTCAAAGGGTTCATGCAAACAATGAAATTCCAACAGATATGGAAGAGTTTGAGCTTAGTGAATCGCCTATTTGGATCGCTAAAGCCTTAGTCGAATGTAAGCTTACACCATCGACTTCGCAAGCACGTAGAGATATTAAGCAAGGTGCTGTTAAAATTGACCAAGAAAAAATAGAAGATGAACAGTTTCAACTGCAAAGTGGTGAATATATTTTACAAGTTGGCAAAAGAAAGTTTGCAAAAGCAAGGGTGAAGTAATGAGTTTTAAATCAGTACAAATTGGAAAATATTTAATAGAAAAGCCTATTATTCAAGGTGGTATGGGAGTAGGAATCAGTTGGGATAAGCTCGCTGGCACTGTTTCAAAAGAAGGCGGACTTGGAGTTGTTAGTACTGTTGGTACGGGATATTACGAAGATAAAGCTTATGCAAAACGTCTTGTTGCTCAAAGACCGCTAGAAGTTGAGAATTTTTACTCAAAAGAGGGTTTAAACGCAATCATCAATAATGCAAGAAAAATATGTGGAGATAAACCGCTTGCCGCAAATATTTTATACGCTATCAATGATTACGGGCGTGTTGTAAGAGATGCATGTGAGGCGGGAGTTGATATTATTATCACCGGTGCGGGACTTCCGACAAATATGCCAGAATTTACAGAAGATTATCCGGATGTTGCACTTGTGCCTATCGTTTCTTCTGCTAAAGCATTGGCCATTATCTGTAAAAGATGGCAAAAACGATATAACCGTCTTCCTGATGCAGTCGTTTTAGAAGGACCAAAAAGTGGTGGACACCAAGGTTTTACGTATGAGCAGTGTACAATGGAAGAGTTTCAGCTTGAAAATCTTGTAGTACCTGTAGTTGAAGAGGCGAAAAAATGGGGAAATATTCCTGTATTTGCCGCTGGTGGCGTCTGGGATAAAAAAGATATTGAAGAGATGATGGCACTTGGTGCTGTAGGTGTTCAAATGGGAACGAGATTTATCGGGACTTTTGAATGTGATGCTCATGATAATTTCAAAGAGATTTTACTCAATGCAAAAAAGGAAGATATTCAGCTTATGGGTTCTCCTGTAGGCTACCCAGCGCGTGGTGTCAGAACGAATCTTACGGAGTTAGTTGAAAAAAGAGAAGGTCCTGCAATCAAATGTATCTCTAACTGTGTTGCTCCTTGTCATCGCGGTGTTGAAGCCAAAGCAGTCGGGTTTTGTATTGCAGACCGTTTAAGTGATGCATATAACGGAAATAAAGAACTTGGACTCTTTTTCTCTGGAACAAATGGATATCGTTTAGATAAATTGATCTCCGTCAAAGAGTTAATGGAAAAACTAGTTGATGGTGAATAATAAGATAAATGTTTAAATCAATTTTAACACTATTATTTTGTATATCTCTATTAGGCGCGGCATCAAATAAAGAGATTTTAAGAAAAGCAGACACTCTTTGTAAAAGCAGTAAAACAGGAAATCTGTTTAAGGCTTATAACGATTATAAAACTCTTTATTTAAATGCTGTTACAAGTTCTGATCAACCTTTAAGAGAAAAAGCTTTGCAAGGTATTGTAAAAAGCGGTACTAAACTTAATATTGATATTTCAGAGTACGCTGATGAACTCAAAAATTTTGATAAAAAGACAACAAAACCTTCAAAAAAAGTTGCATTAACCTCGATGACTACAATGAAGTCAATTAGATGGGACGAGGATACTCTAGTTTTAAGTTTTGATCAAGATCTTGATCCTAAGCAAATTAAATATTTTACGATTCATGACACAAAGCATAATCGTTTTCGGTATATTTTTGATATATCTTCATCTTCTTTGACAAAAAATCAAGCTTTAACAAAACAAGGGATCTCTAGAATAAAGCTCAATCAGTTTGATACAAAAACATTACGTCTTGTTTTTGAAGATCAAGATAAAATAAATCTTAGTTTTGATGTTGATGGGAATGATCTTAAAATCACAGTGATAGCAGCAAATGGGAAACCTGTTGGAGAGCTATTTAAAGATACGTCAGCGAAAGTAGAACAGCCAAAAGAACAAGAAGAGAGTTCTGAAGATATAAAAAAATACTCTAAATCATCTAAGCAAAAAATCATTGTGATTGATCCAGGTCATGGTGGAAAAGATTCCGGAGCGATAGGGTATAAAAACTATTATGAAAAAAATGTTGTCTTGGATGTAGCTCAAAATGTGAGAAATATGCTTGTAAGTCGTGGATACAAAGTGTATATGACTCGGGATAACGATACTTTTATAGAGCTCAAAGAGCGTACAGCTCTAGCCAATAGAAAAGATGCAGATCTTTTTATCTCAATTCATGCGAATGCAGTAAGTAGTGCAAGTGCTGATAGAGCTTGCGGAATTGAAACATACTTTTTATCTCCTTCGAGAAGTAGTAGAGCTACAAGGGTTGCTGCTATGGAAAACTCCACTGACATTTCGGATATGAGTAGTTATGGTAAATCAACATTTTTAAATTTTACAACGAACCTTACTCGTATTGCATCCAATAAACTCGCTATCGATGTTCAAAAAGGTATTTTAGGTAATCTTAGAAAATATCATAAAGATGTTGTGGATGCAGGTGTTCGTGAAGGTCCATTTTGGGTTCTAGTAGGGGCTCAAATGCCAGCAATTCTTGTAGAAATTGGGTTTATAACTAATCCGCAAGAGTCACAAATGTTAATTGATAAGACATATGAGCAAAATATGGCTTATGGAATTGCAAATGGAGTTGATAGATATTTTATCAATAATTAAGTAGTTTATTAAAATAATTGGACGTGAGGAAGAATCAAATGAGGTATTTTATGAAAACTATTGTAAGTTTATGGGTGATTACAGCTGTAGTGATGCTTAGTGGATGTACTCAGACTCCGACAGACAATGCACATAATGGTGATGCACAATTATGGCAGCAGTTTCAGTCAAAGCAGGAGACTGATCAACTAGATAAAGAGCTTTCTACTCAGAAATAAGCTCTTTCATCTAAGAGTTTTTACTTTCTTACATGTAAGCTCAAACTTCATTTCGAAAAATTTAAAGAATAATCGATAATTAATCTCACATTGGTTTCATCAAAAGCTCTATTTTTGTATAGACTAGTAGACTCTTTTAGATAATCGAGATAAGCTAAACGAGTTCGTAGTTGAAAATTTTTCTCTATTTTATAGATAGCATCAATATTGTATTCATTTGAATCAGGACGAGGATTATTTGTCAAAGAAAGAGGATTTGATTGTAAGCTGTCATCTTGATGGATATAAGCATATTTTGTGCTTATCGTAAAAGATGGATTTGGTGCATATGAGAGAATTGTTGCATAAGCAATAGCTCCTGCATTTTCGCTTTCTCCATCGATTTGAAGATCGGTATACGTGAGAAAACTACTCCATCCCATCATCTCATAATGGCTTCCTGTACCAAGCAGTGCTTGACTACCTATACGAGTGTAGAGTGCACTTAAACTCCATTCTTCATTTGAAAGCGCTCCTTTGAGTCCAAGTAGATAGGTATTCGCTTTTCCCGCAGCATTTTGTCCAATACTTTTTTCATTTAGATATTGTATGCCTCCAGAAAAAACTGATCCATTGGAGAAATTCCAGATATTTTTATTATTGAATTGTAGATAAGGAGCGTGCATCACATCTTGAATATAAGTATCATAAAATTCTAGTTTCAAATCACTATTTGGAGTATAGAGTGCTCCGATAATGGCGATATCGCGTTTGATTCCAGATATGTCGGTTGGAGATTCAAAAGTGTTGTCTGTTTTATATTTCCATTTAGTCACATAAGCGGCTTTAAAGATGAGAGTATCTAAAGTATGATTTTCGATATTAAGTGCTTCAAAACTGTTTGGAAGCATTCGATTGTAGTAATCGTTTATAAGAGGGAAATCAAGCCTTTGACGCCCAAGTCTAATGGAGCTATTATAAGCGCTATATTGCAAGTAGCCTTCGCCCAGCGTATTAATATTGTCGCCATTGGCTTGAAGATTTTGTGTTGCAGCAGAATCTGACATGTGGTTGAGTGATGAGAGAGCATTACTTGAGTATAAAGCTGTTTTAGCGCTAAAGCCTTCGTATGCACCGCTTTGAACTCCTACGATTCCACCTACAGTTAAAGAAGTACGATTGATTTTAAGATCACGTCTGCCATCAAACCAAAATGCTCGAAGTTGCAAATCTAAGCTACTTCCAGTAAAAAGTTCATCAACACTTTGAGCATGTGCATAAGAGAGATTGAATGAAAGTAGAGTTAAAGCTACTACTGTTTTGCGATTCATACGAGACTCCTTGTGCATCTTTTATTTTATTGTTTTAGAGCTAAAGAGCAATATGATTTTAAATTTGATTTTGGTGTTAAGCCTTACATGTGAGACTTTTCTTAACTCTCTTTTTTATATTCCAAATCCCCAGCAACAGCTTCTTTATCTGCTATGAGTTTTAAGATCTGCTCTTTGACTTTGTCATATCTGTATTGCTCTTTAAAACCTATAATACGACCTCCAGCAGCATTTGGATGTCCACCGCCATCTACCCATTCTTTTGATATTTGAGAGACGCTTACTTTATTGTTTGCACGAAAGCTCATCGTTCCTCTAGAGCTGACATCGACGATAAAATCGTATTCGTCAAACTTAGTTAAAAAGCCATTGCCTACAATTGAAGTGTTTCCTACGCCATAGCTTAAAAACCCTTTGTACCCTTTGTAGTAGATAGTCATCTGAGCAAATTTTTGTCCTAAGAGATTAACGATATAAGCAGTTGAGAGATTATCAAGCGTATCATCTTGCTGGGCTTTAAAAAACTCTTTTTTCATCTTATGAATCGCATCATCTAAAGCAATATTTGCTTTTTCATGAGAGATAAATTCAACCGCTTGTTTTAAAAGTGAGATTTTGTAAAATCTATCATCATCTCCAAAAGTAACGCGGCTTAGTTCTCTTGTTTCAGATATTAGGCGCATACAAACTTTTCCAAACTCAAAGTTAAATACCTCTTCTTGTTTCCAAAGATCGACGGCGTTGACAATATTGACATATTTTTCCATCCACTCTTTTTCGTGAAGTTCAAAGTTCTCTTTTGCATAATCATAAGTAATTTTAGTCGCACTTCTTGTTGTGTCAAGATAATACCATCCAAATTTATTTGCGCTTTCTTGCCCGCTTCCATGGTGATCTAAAAGAGTGATTTGAATCTCTCTTCCTTTTTCACGTAGCATATTTACTTCGCGATCAAGCCACCTTGCTTCATCCATTGTGAGATTGAGATCGGTGATGAGAATCGTTGCACTCTGTGTATTTGATTTAATGGCATCCATAATTTCATCAAGTCTGCTTCTTACCTCTGCACCATAGTTCGCGTTAAAACTTTTAATATTATGCGGCGTGTAACTCATAACAAGTTGACAACTGTAACCATCTAGGTCAGTGTGTGAGAGATGGTAGATATTTTTACTATTCAATGTATTTCCTTTTTGATTGACTAAAATTTAGACGAGATTTATAGAACCCATAACTTCAAATTTGGCGTTTGAATCTATCTCTGCATGTGAGAGTGTGACGACATCGAGGCTGAATCTTTCAAATATCTCTGCGATAGGACGACGCAGTTGTGGATCAACAATAATGATAACAGGTGAGATCCCTTTTTGAAGCACTTCGGTCGCTTTTTGACTGGTGACTTGGATGAGATTATTAATCTCGCTGACATTAAGTAAGAGGTTTCTGACTCCATTGTTTTCTTTTGATTTTTCTAGCATCATCTGTTCACTCGCTGTAGAAAAAGTCAAAAGATTGACAACACCATTGTCCCCTGTATACATCTGTGTGATGACACGAGAAAGTTTTGCTCTAACTTGTTCCGTGATGATATCTACATTTTTCGTGTATTCTCCAATATCTGCAATCGTCTCTAAAATAGTGAGCATATCTTTAAGAGGGATTTTCTCATGTAGTAACGCTCTAAAGACTCTTTGGATAAGTCCAATAGATGCGACTTTAAGAACATCATCAATAACCACAGGATAATCTGTTTTGATCTTATTGACAAGAGATTGTACTTCTTGGCGTGTAAGAAGATCTTCTGCATAGCGCTTGACAAGCTCACTCATATGTGTCGAGATGACGGTTGCTGGATCGACAACAGTATAGCCATTGATAATAGCATCCTCTTTTTTATTTGGAGTGATCCAAATGGCATCAAGACCAAAGGCAGGCTCTTTTGTAGCCTCGCCCTCCATATCTCCTGTCGCCATTCCGCTATCCATTGCTAAAAATTTATCCGGAATAATTGTTCCCTCTCCGATAGAGATCCCTTTTAAAAGGATTTGATACTGGTTTGGTTTGAGATGCAGATTATCACGTATACGAACCTGAGGCATCAAAAATCCAAAATCAGAAGCGATTTTTCTTCTCATAGATCGAATTCTCTCTAAAAGATCGCCACCCTGAGATGCATCGGCAAGACGGATCAGCTGATAGCCAAGTGTGAGTTCTAGCATCTCAACTTTTAAGATATCTTCCAAAGCCGCTTCTTCCTCTTTGGCTATATCCGCACTCGATTTTGGTGGAGCTTTGGTTGGAACACTGGTATCGGGTTGTCCATTTTTTTGTTTAGTTTTTGTCTCCCCTGGAAGCGGAGTGAAGGCGTTAAGGATAGTGAGTTCACCGAGTTCATATTTATAAAGAGCATACCCAAGACCGAGAAAGACTAAACCGACGAAGCCCATCGAAAGAGTAGGAAGTCCTGGAACAAGTGCAAACATAATCATGATAGCACCTACGATAATCATGATCTTTGCATTTCCCATCATCTGTTTGATGGTTCCCTCTGCAAAATTATCACCATCAGTTGATGAACGTGTAATCATAATACCTGTAGCAGTGGAGATGATAAGGGCTGGAATCTGCCCGACAAGACCATCTCCGATAGTAAGGATGGTAAATGTTGCCGCACTATCCGAGACACTCATATTGTGTTGAAAAACACCGATTAAAAAGCCGCCGATGATATTTACAAGAGTGATAAGGATACCCGCAACTGCGTCACCTTTGACAAACTTGCTCGAACCATCCATTGCTCCATAAAAGTTTGCATCTTGAAGAATCTCTGCCCGTCTTTGTTTTGCTTGTGCATCATCGATAAGTCCAGCATTTAAGTCCGCATCGACGGCCATCTGTTTACCAGGCATTGAATCAAGTGTAAAACGCGCCGCAACCTCTGCAACCCTTCCAGCACCTTTGGTGATAACCATAAAGTTTATGATGACAAGGATACTAAATACAATGATACCGATAACAAAGTTCCCGCCTACAACAAAATTTCCAAAGCTGGTGATGATATCACTCACGGCTTGTGGCCCTTCATTCCCATGACTTAAGATCATCCTGGTGGTAGCGACGTTGAGAGAAAGCCGAAAGAGAGTGACGATAAGTATGATGGTTGGAAAGGTTGTAAGGTCTGTTGGTTTTGGGATATATAAAGAGATCAGAAGAATCAAAACAGCGATAGCAATCGAGATGGTAAGAAATAGATCAAGAATCCCACTAGGAAGTGGAACAATGATAATAGCGATAATGGCAACGACGAAAAATACGACACTTAAATCGCGTTGACCAAGTAAAAAGTTGAGAGATTTGCTAATCTGTTTTCTAAAAGGTACCTGTTTTGCCAAGTCTTACTCTTCTATTAAATCTGCGATTGTTACTGTGTCTAAAAAATTATCAATTTTTCCCTGAAGTTTGTTTAAAAATGGCCAAAGTGAGCATGATTTTGCTTGGTCAGATGGGCAAGATTCAGTTGAAGGGGAACAGTCAAATACGGCGGGGCCTTTGCCTTCCACCGCGCACATAACTTCTAAAATAGTGATCTCTTTACTCTCACGAATAAGTTCAAATCCACCATTTACGCCTTTAAAAGACTGTAGTATATGGTGTCTTGTAAGTGATTGAAGAATTTTAGATAAAAAACTTTTAGAAATATTGAGCTCTTTTGAAAGTGTATCTGAGTCCATTGCCCCTGATGTTTTTGCTAATACTACTAAAGCTAAAAGAGCGTATTCGCTCGCACGTGTCATCAACATAAGTTATTTATTTCCTAAAACTTTATAAAGTAGAGACATTATATCCAAAAAAATATTTTACAAAGTTATTATGATATTCAAGAGATTTTAGATACAATTTCGCCTCGGCTTTTTAAGAAGCTAGATTATTATACCCATCAGGAGGCTATTATGGCTTTAGATTCGGCTAAAAAATTAGAAATTGTTGCAAAATACGGACGCAGTGAAACTGATACAGGTTCAAGTGAAGTTCAAATCGCACTTTTAACTACTCGTATTGTAGAATTAACTTCTCACCTTAAAATATTTAAAAAAGATCACGCATCTCGTTTAGGTCTTTTGAAACTTGTTGGTCAACGTCGTCGTTTGATGCGTTACTTCAAAGCTAAAAACAGAGAAGCATACAACAAAATTGTTGCAGATCTTGGTATCCGCGATAACATCTAATTAGCTCTAGCTTTTAGATAATAGTCCGCAACACGCGGACTATTTTAAAAATATCTCCACCGCTCTTTTTAAATCTTCTTCTGTATCTATCCCAAAACCTGTACTTGAAACTTTTACCATTGAAATCTTTTTTTGATGAAACACGGCACGTAACTGTTCTAACTTTTCTATATCTTCTATCGGCGCATCGCTTAGATTACAAAATTCATACAAACTTTTTTTTGTAAATCCATAAATCCCAATATGCCCAAAATAGGTTGCTTCGCCGCTTCTGTTGAATGGAATAGGGCTTCTTGAAAAGTAGATGGCATTTTCTCTATCATCTAAGATCACTTTTACAAGATTTGGATCTTGCGCTGATTCACTATTTATCGTGTTAAAACAGCTTCCCATGACAAACTCTGCATTATCAGATTTGAGTTTATTGAGTCTTTTGACAAGTGCCTCAACAACAGAAATCTCTATAAAAGGCTCATCAGCTTGTACGTTTATGATAAGCTCATCATCAGGAATATCAAGCAACTGTGCACATTCATTGATGCGGTCTGTTCCGCTTTTATGTGTGAGTGAAGTCATTCTCGCTTCGATGCCGTAAGCCTTACATGTAAGCATTATTTTCTCATCATCAGTTGCAACTACGACTTTGTCAATCGCACTGACTGCTTGCGCTGTTCGCACGACCATCGGCAAACCGCCGATATCTGCTAAAACTTTCTCAGGGAATCTTGTAGAAGCTAAACGCGCTGGAATAATTATCATTTAATAGCCTTATTGTATAATTGCAAAATTATATCAAAAAAGGGTGTTTATGACACTGTATCAGCCAGAATTGGGTTATTGTTTTAACAGCGATTCTATTTATCTCTATGATTTTATAAACTCTTTTAAACCTCGCGGTCGCCTTCTTGATGTGGGTGCTGGATGTGGGATTGTCGGGCTTTTAGTCACAAGAGATAATGAAAAAGTAGAACTGCATGCTGTTGAAAAACAAGAGATTTTTGTCAAATATGCAACAAAAAATGCAGAAGAAAACAGCATTCCATATACGATTTATCATACCGATTTTTTAGAGTTTTCTGATGTTAAGGGGTTTGATTATATCGTTTCCAATCCTCCTTTTTATCATGATGGAGCCGCACGTAGCGAAGATCCGATGCTTTATACGGCAAGATACAGTGTCAATCTTCCTTTAAAGGAGTTTTTTGCAAAAGTATTTAAACTTCTGTCACACCAAGGACATTTTATTTTTTGTTATGATGCAAAGCAGTTTGCGCTTCTTTGTGCCGAGCTGAGTATTGCCAGATTAAGAGTAGTTGATGTACAATTCGTGCATTCAAAAAGTGATAAAAGTGCCTCTTTAGTGATGTTACATGTAAGGAAAAACTCCAAATCACTTTTAAATATTTTACCGCCATTTATAGCTTTTGAAGGAGATAAATTTTCCAAAGCTTCAGAGGCAGTCTATGAAAAAGCAAGGACGAACAGTATAAAATGTCAGATTTAATGAGAAAAGAGGGATTCCCTTACGCTTTTGATCCTTCTACATGTGAAAGCTGTGAAGGCAGATGCTGTACGGGCGAGAGCGGTTATATTTTTGTGACAACCGAAGAGATCTCAGCTCTTGCAGCTCTTTTAAAACTTGAGCCGCAGGTTTTTATAGGGACTTATTTATATAAAAAAGAGTATAAATACTCTCTCAAAGAGGTCGTTTATAATGACTCTCATGATTGTATTTTTTACGACAGACCGAGTAACGGCTGTAAAGTGTATGAAGCGAGACCGACTCAGTGCAGAACATTCCCATTTTGGGACTATTTTAAACAAAGAGTCGATGAACTAAAAGATGAATGTCCAGGAATTTTAGATGATTAAAATCTTATATACCGTTTTACTCTCTTTGCTTTTTGCAGGATGTATGAATGTCGGTGACGCGAAACCTTCGCAGAATGTAAAGTCTGCCCAAAAGGCGTTTGAAGGTGAAGATAGATATGTGATGTTTGCTCTTGAAGCTGAGCAAATGGAAGATTTTAACGCTTCGGGTTCACTATTTTATACAACGTATGAAAAAACAGACAAGCTAGAATATCTAAACAGATCTCTACAAGACTTTTTCAGTGCTCATCAATATGATCTTCTTTTAGAGCTTGCAACTAAATATCAAAGTAAATATCCACAAAATTATATGCTAAAAAGATATGAAATCTTAGCATTGATCAATCAAGATAAAATGCAAGAGGCACAAAACAGAGCTTTATCTCTAGCAGATGAGACAAAAGATCCCTCAGATGCTATCTTGGTAAGTGATATTTATATACGAGAAAAAGATCTACCGACTGCATTGGCTTATTTGCAAAAGGCATATGCAAAAAATTATGATGAAAAGATTTTGGATAGAGTAGCAACGCTTTTATATGTGAATTTGAACAAAAAACAAGAAGCGATAGATGTTATGGAAAAGCATATCAAAAATTATGGATGTTCAAAACTGATATGTATGAAACTAGCGGCAATGTACGGAAATGAGAATAAAATAGATGCTATGGTGGCTACTTATCTACGTTTATACACCATAGATCCTTCAGATGAAGTTGCACAAAATATTATTAAAATCTATGGATATCAAAAAAATTATTCAAAAATGATGCTATTTTTAGAAGATTGTCATTGTAATGATGAGTTACTATTACAGCTTTATGTAGATGCAAAACTTTTTGATAAAGCTTCTGTACTTGCTAAAAAGCTCTACGAAGAGAGTTTTACACCGCAGTATCTTGCTCAAAGTGCTATATTTAAATATGAAAGTATGGGAAAAAAGATTGATAAAAAAAGTTTGGATATCGTGTATAAAGATCTCAAAGAAGCTGTAGAAGCTGATCCAAAAGCGGTTGATCTTAACTATCTTGGCTACTTGATGATTGAACATGATATGGATATCAGCAAGGGAGTTGCTTATGTACAAGAAGCATTAAAACTTGAGAAAGATTCCCCTTTTTATCTTGATTCTTTGGCGTGGGGTTATTACAAACTTCATAAATGTAAAGAAGCAAAAGTAGTTATGGATCAGGTAGTGGCAAAAATTGGTTCAGATGAACCAGAGATAAAAGAGCATATTGAAGCAATTAATAAGTGTATAAAGGAAAAGCGAAAATGATTTTAGATGATATTATAAAGCGAACGAAAGAAGATCTAGTAGAGAGAGAAAAGAAGTTTAGTCTTGATTGGTTGGGGCGTTCTTTGGCTTTTAACGCAAGAGTTCCTCGCGATGTATTTCCATACCTTAGTTCGACTCCAGAAGAACCTTACCGTATCATCTCTGAGGTAAAAAAAGCGAGTCCTTCTAAAGGTGTTATCCGTGAGGATTTTGATCCTTTAGCGATTGCGCAAGGGTACGAAAGAGGCGGAGCAAATGCTATCTCTGTTTTAACTGAGCCACACTTCTTTCAAGGTGATCTCGAGTATCTTGCAGGGATTCGCCGTTATGTGGGAATTCCACTTTTAAGAAAAGATTTTATCGTTTCAAACTATCAGATTTTAGAGGCCATGGTATATGGAGCTGATTTTATTCTTCTTATCGCCGCGGCACTTTCAAAAAAAGAGCTAAAAGATCTGCTTAACTATACACGCCATCTCGGAATGGAAGCGCTTGTTGAGGTACACGATAAAAGCGATCTTACAAAAGCGATCTACGCTGGAGCTGACATCATCGGGATCAATCATCGAAATTTACAGACTTTTGAGATGAATATGAATCTCTCTTATGAGCTTATTCCTCTTATTCCAAATGGCAAAATCATCGTCGCTGAGAGCGGAATCTATGAGCATGGACAGCTAGAAGATTTAGGCAAAGCTGGAGTAGATGCTTTTCTAGTCGGTGAGTCTTTGATGCGTCAAGATAATGTGGAAGAGGCGTTGAAAACTCTTAAATATGGGAAGTGATTTTCCTTACATGTAAAGGTTTTTTATCATAAAAAGAACCTTACATCCAGAGCGTTTCTCTCTGTACTTTTTTCTCCGCAAAAAAGTACCAAAAAGCTCTTGCAACGGCTTCGAGCTTGCCTTTGGCAAGTTCCCGAGAAATTATTCATAAATCCCTAAAAATTCAAAACTCACTACGTTCAAACAGATGAATTTTCTTAACGGTATTCATGAATAATTTCTCGGCTCTGCAGATGTTACAACTGACAGATAAACCTTTGCGGCACTCTTTTTGTGTCACTTTGGATTTTAGCTTTGTTGACCGAGTGGAGTCGTAAAGAAAATACAACTGTTTGAGAGAACGCAGAGAACGAGTTTTGCATTTTTAGACGCAGCGACCGAAACAAAGCGTTAAAAAATCCATCTTGCTGACACGCTTTTTGGTTACTTTTATAAAAAAGTGACAAAGAAATCCTTTACACCCAAGGGCACTTTGCATGTAAGCATATTTTCTAGATTCATTTATTTTGTCATTTCTTCATAAATGAATATAATGTTTATTAAATTGTAAGTGAATGGAGAATTAGTATGGATTTACAAGATGTAACAATAAATCAACATTTTGTACCTCAAGTAGAACAAAGACTTAATGCTATTAATCCTATAGATAAAAAGAAAAATCAAAAAATCTATTCGTTTAGTTTGACTGATCGAGAGTCATATTTTATTAGTCTGGATTCGGAAAAAGGATTCAAGATTTCAAATACTCTTAGCTTAAACGATGTGTTTAGCTTTGATGTTCTAGAAAAAGAGGCTGCTAGATATAATTTCGAGAAACTATTTCATCAGTACGAAACCAATATAAGGCTTAATACTGAGAGCCTTATTTCAAAGTTGCCTTATGCTGGCGCTGATATAAAATCAGAAATACTCAATATCTTTCTCTCTAAGTTTTTAAATTTTGTTCGAAATCCATATTCAATAAAAAAAGTTCTAAATACATTCCCCTCGCTTAGGAACATACACCCAACAAATCCTATCCATTATCAAAACTTTGAACGTGTGCTTAATGGAAGGAAACCTCAACAGAGTAATCTCTGCAAAAAATTGGGCATATCCAAGGAAGAATATAGAAATTGGCTTTCAGTTATTTTCCTGTTACTAACGCCTTTTGAGGAAGGTAAGCCAAATTTTCTAGAGCAAGTTATAAAAGGTCTTTATGAAAATCCAGAAACATTTATCATGGTATTAATATATACTTATGATGATAAAACATGCCTTCTTTCTGATCGTGGCTATAGTATTCCTCTTCCAGAAAATGAGCATATGACATGGGATTTTAATCTGTATGCACATGGCTTTATTAGATATTTTTTTGGAAATTTAAATTTACTTGCTCCAGCAAGCACTTCTAAAGAACTTGTGGAAAGATTTAAGTCAGAGCATAAGTCGATTAATGTACATAACATAGTTAATGATTTGAGTGCATTGGAGCAGTATAACAAGCAAGTTGTTTATCAGTGTCATAAAAATGTATTTAATTCTAGTTTTGAGTGTTATGGTTTATAAGTAAGAATCTCCCAGAGGTTAAATATTCACTTTCATTTTTAAAGTAAGTATGTAAAAATAAAAATTAAAATAGGGAAAATTAAAGCTTTACATGTAAGAACTCTTACATGTAAAGCTTATTTACGAAAGCAACGCCTTCGCACACTCATTGATGCGCTTGCCATCTACTTTGCCTGCAAGTTCTTTGCTTGCCATTCCCATCACTTTGCCGATATCTTTCATAGACTCAGCTCCAACTTGAGAAATGATAGCTTTGATAGCAGAACTTAACTCTTCATCGCCAAGTTGTTTTGGTAAATATGGCTCATAAAATGCGATCTCTGAAAGTTCTTTTTCGATGAGGTCATCACGTCCCGCCGTTTGGTATTGAGTGATAGAATCATTTCTTTGCTTAATCTGTTTTTGGATGATTTTGATGACATCTTCATCACTGAGCTCTTTTCTTTCATCCACTTCTATTTGCTTAAATGCACTGCTTAAAAGTCTCAGCGCATCGCGTTTTGCATTCTCTTTAGCTTTCATAGCTTCTTTGATTTCTGTATTGATCTGCTCTTTTAAACTCATAAATCTTCCTTGGAACTTTTTTTGCTAGTATTATAGCAAGAGCGTGTAAAGCCGCCCTTTACATTTGTTAAAAAGAAGAGATTTATGATTAAAATTTTATTTATTGGCTTATATGTTCTACTCACATTTACTGGCTGTGCAGAAAATCTTGTGGATCCTGAGATCAATTTTGAGCCGCCTAAGTATGTTGAAGAGATGCCGGCTAAACAAGAACAGTCGGATTATGCTTCGCAGGGAAGTATCTTTGGAAAAGGAGATAATCCTCTTTTCTCAGATCATAAAGCGATGCGTGTGAATGATATTGTAACTATTGTGATCTCAGAAACTGCAAAAAGTAGTAACACTGGATCAAAAGCACTCTCAAGCAGTGATACAAGCAGTTTAGGTGGTGGTATTACAGCAGCAAATGGAGGTAATCCTGCTGTTTCGGCAATGGCAAATAAGATTAATGGATTGACTAATATCGGTTTTGCAACTAACTCTAGTTCCACGTTTGCAGGTAAAGGTGCAGCAACAAAAGATGCATCATTTACGACGACGGTTTCTGCAAGAGTAATCAAAATTTTGGAAAATGGAAACTATTTTGTCTCAGGAAAACGTGAAATACTTATAGACGAGCAAAAGCAGATAATACAAGTCAGCGGTGTGATAAGGCCGTATGATATCAGTCAAAGTAATCAGATCAGCTCTTCACAGATGAGTGATGCAAAGATACTTTATAAAACTCAAGGAGATATGGATCGTGCAACACAACAGGGATGGGGAAGTAAACTTGTACATGCGATTTGGCCGTTTTAGCAGTCTTCTCTTATTTACTGTTTTAACGCTTCATGCAGGTTCGTTCGAAGATTTTAAAAAATCCCAGAATGAATCATTTCAAAAATATAAAGATGAACGCGACGAAGCTTTTGATAACTACTTAAAAGAGCAGTGGAAAGCATACAAAGAGTATAGTGGGCAAACTCTGTATGAAAAAACTAAACCAAATATTTTACCAAAGACTACTTATGTTCAGCCACCAAGTGTAGGCCCAAAAGTTATCATCGATATCAAGACTGAACAAAAACCACTTATCATCCAAAAGCCTGTCCCTTTACAAAAAGATATCAGTTTTTTATTTTACGGCTCAAAGCTTAATTTTCAAACACCGTATGGACTCAAACAAGCAAGATTTTATCCAAATACACAAGAGGGAATCGCCTCATTTTTTGATAAAGCTGCTTCTAGTGAATATCAGGCATTTATAGCTGATATCCAAGCAACTAGCACTCAGTTAAATCTCAATGATTGGGGTGTTTATCTTTTGGTCAATCAACTCTCAGCAAAAATATTTGAGGACATAGATGACGCAAAACTCTTCAGCTGGTTTGTGTTTAACAAGCTTGGATATGCGGTCAAAGTAGGCTTGACTGAGAACAATCATGTAGTTTTACTGACTTACTCCAAAAAGATGATTTATTCTACGCCAAGCTACACACTTGATAATAAAAAGTTTTATGCACTTAGCTATTACAATAAACGTGGAGTAGGAAACGTTTATACCTATAATCAAGATTATCCAGGATCTGTGAGGCCTCTTGATTTGGCACTTCTTACACTTCCAAATTTTCCAGTTGCTAAAAAATCAAAAACATTACAGTTCAATTATCAAGGCAAAGCGATCAAAATAGCGTTTGATTACAATCTAAATATCATTGATTTTATGGCCTCTTATCCTCAAGCTGATTATGACACTTATTTTGATGCGCCAATGGAAAATGAGACTTATGTTCAAGTGGCTACGGCTCTTAAAAAATATATAGACGGCAAACGCGCGAGTGATGCAATGAACTTTGTACTCTCCTTCGTACAACATGCATTTGTTTATGAAACGGATCAGCAGCAGTTTGGACGAGAAAAGTCTATGTTCGCAGAGGAAACGCTTTATTACCCTGGAAGTGACTGTGAAGATCGAGCAACTTTATATGCATATCTGATGGAGAAACTTTTTCATGTAAATGTGGTCGGAGTAAAATATGCAGATCATATGACAACGGCCATTCAAGTTCCGATGCCCGGAGATGCTTTTTATATCGAACATCAACGCTATGTGATCGCTGACCCAACCTATATCAACGCGACGATAGGACAAAGTATGCCACAGTATAGAAGTGTTATTCCGGAACGTTTTATTATTGTAAAAGCGAATTAAAGGCTTACATGTAAGGGCTTTATCCATAAAGCCTTTTATTTAATAATTATAGGCTACTTTATATCTTGGATCATCGGCAGCTTCTACAAATGTGCAGTGTCTGCCAGCTTTGATAAGTAACTCTTTGCAGTCACGGCTTAAATGACGTAACATCAAAGTTTTATCTGCATCTTCATATTTTTTTGTAATCACATTAAGTGCTTCAACGCCTGAAGAATCTAAAACACGAGCATTTTTAAACTCTAAAATCACACGCTCACTATCATTTTCAACATCAAAGATATCCATGAATGAAGCTGTTGAAGCAAAGAAAAGTGGGCCATCAAGCTCATAGATTTTTGTGCCATCATCGGTGAAAATGACTTTGGCAAAGATGCGCGCATGTTTCCATGCAAAGACAAGTGCAGAGATGATGACACCCGCAATAACCGCAGTTGCAAGGTCTGCAAAAACAGTGATAAGCGTCACTGATACTACGACAAATGCATCTTCTTTAGGCATATGACGAAGATGAGAAAAACTACTCCATTCAAAAGTCCCGATACTTACCATAAACATGATTCCCACAAGAACTGCGATTGGGATGATGTTGAGTGTATCTGTAAGAGAGGCAACAAGGATCATAAGTCCGATAGCTGCCGTTACGCCGGAAAGTCGTCCAAGACCGCCTGAGGTAAAGTTTATGATCGACTGACCGATCATCGCACATCCGGGCATGCCACCAAAAACGCCACAAGCCATATTTCCAGCACCCAAAGCGATACACTCTTTGTTAGCACTTCCTCGTGTATCGCTCATTTCATCGAGAACTGAAAGGGTTAAAAGGGATTCTATAAGTCCAACCATCGCCGCGATAAAAGCATAAGGTAAAACCATCATAATCGCATCAAAACTCAGAATTGTATCTGGAATATGAAAGCTTGGAAGTTGCCCTTTAAATGCGCTCAGGTTTGCTAAATCGCCGACAAGCATAGTGCTTACATGTAAGAAGTAAACGCCCAAAGTAAGAGCAATGATGGCAATGAGTCCAGATGGAACTGCTTTGGTGAGTTTAGGTAGAAAAAACATAATTGCCATCGTAATAACGACAAGCACAAACATCGCAGTATCATCTGCGTGAAAAAACTTGAATTGCGCCATTGCAATCACAATAGCAAGACCGTTTACAAAACCATAAATGGCAGGAAGCGGAACAAGACGGATAAACTTTCCAAGCTTGAAAACACCTGCAAGGACTTGAATAATTCCCGCCATAACAGCCGCAAGTGTGATGTACTGCATAATCCCAAAGGCGAGGACATTTCCGCTTGCACCTTGAGAGATCAGAAGTGCTTTTGCCTCTAGGGCTAAACCGACTAAAACCACCGCAACTGAACCTGTTGCTCCGCTTATCATTCCCGGTTTGCCGCCAAAAAGAGCAGTAATAAGTCCAAGGATAAAAGCGGTATAAAGTCCCACAATCGGACTTACATCGACGATAAATGAAAAAGCGATCGCTTCGGGCACCAATGCAACGGCTACTACAAGTCCTGAAAGCAGATCATTTTTGAGATTGGAAGTGTCGTATTTTTTTATATCAAACAAATTTTTAACCTTTATATACTAAAAAATGTCGGTATGTAGGAAAATCCTACATACGATGAAGATTGTGGAAGGATTAGTTTTGAAGCGAGTTTAATTGTTCTTTTACTTTTACTTGTTTGCTCTGTGCATCTTCAAGTGCTTCACGGTTTTTAGCCAAAACATCTTCAGGTGCATTGGCACAAAAGCGTTCATTGTTTAACATTCCAGCTAGTTTGTCTATCTCTTTTTGGAGTTTTTCATCTTGCTTTGCAAGTTTGCCTATGATAGAACTCAGATCAATCGAATCAGTCGGGATAAAAGTCTCACAAGTATCGGCGATGTCGCTCACAGAGTTTTCAATTTTACAGTCCGTAAACTCGACGACTTCGACTTTTGCGAGTCTTGCGATAAACGGTATCATCATTATTTTTGCATCTCCATCAATATTATCGATTTTTACATACGCTTTTTCTATTTTTTGGTTTGCAAGATCAACTAAAACTTTTGCACGTCTGATGGAAACAATGGCATCCATGATAATCTCGAATTTTGCCTCTTCTTTTTCACGTTTTCTCGTTTTTGTTGGATATGGCATGATCATAATAGAGTCACTTGTATCAAGTGACGTACCTGAAAGCTCGTGGTAAAGGTACTCTGTGACAAATGGCATAAACGGGTGAAGCAGTTTGAGCGCTTCTTTAAAGATCGCGCCAAGCTCGATGATAGCTGATTTATCGGCTTTACTAAGTTCAATTCCCCAGTCACAAAACTCATTCCAGAGAAATCTATAGATAGCTGTTGCCGCATCGTTAAATTTGTACTCATCAAGAGCGGAGCGCACCTCTTTTGTCGCTTGGTTAAGGCGAGAAACCATATATTTTCCAAGATCAGTATCCATACAAAAACCGTTCAGGTCTGGGAAAGTTTCTACATTCATCTGAAGATATTTGCTTGCGTTGTAAAGTTTATTTGTAAAGTTACGGTTGAGTTCAAGTTTTTTTGGACTCATTCTAATATCACGCCCTTGTGCCGCTGAAATGGCAAGCGTAAAACGTAAGATATCTGCACTAAATTCATTGACCATATCAAGAGGATCGATGACGTTGCCTTTTGATTTACTCATCTTCTGACCATTTTCATCACGAACAAGGGCATGAAGATAGATATGTTTAAACGGAAGTTCACCCATAAAATTTTCACCCATCATCATCATTCTTGCAACCCAGAAAAAGAGGATATCAAAACCTGTGATGAGAAGAGCATTTGGATAGAAATCTTTTAAATCATCAGATTTGAAAAGTTTATCCATTTCCACATCGCCATTTCCCCAACCTAAAGTAGAAAAAGGCCAAAGAGCCGAGCTAAACCAAGTATCTAAAACATCTGGATCTTGAGCGATGTTTTTAGAAGCACATTTTGGACACTCGTGTTCTTCCTCTTTTAAACTTGCCCATTCATGGTCACAATCGCCACAGTAAAACACAGGAATCTGATGTCCCCACCAAAGCTGACGTGAGATACACCAGTCTCTGAGATCACCCATCCAAGAGTTATAAGAATTGATCCAGTTTGAAGGGAAAAACTTTGCTTCGCCTGCATTTGTTTTCTCGATGGATTTACGAGCGACTTCACTGCGAACAAACCATTGTCTTGAGATATATGGCTCGACGATATTTTTACATCTATAACAATGTCCCACTTGATGTTTATGATCTTCGATCTTGACCATAAAACCCTCTTCATCAAGACGTTTTACGATGATGTCACGTGCTTCAAGCCGCTCTAGTCCTTGAAACTCACCAGCGTACTCGTTTAAAATCCCTTTTTCGTCAAATACAGTGATAAACTCTAAATCATGACGTTTTCCAACTTCGTAGTCATTTTGATCATGCGCAGGTGTAACTTTTACCACACCTGTTCCAAACTCCATATCTACGTGCTCATCGGCGATGATCGCTACTTCACGATCTAAGAGTGGCAGTTTAATCTTTTTGCCCACAAGTGCTTTATAGCGCCCATCATCAGGATGAACCATAACTGCTGTATCACCAAAATAAGTTTCAGGTCTTGTTGTCGCGACCTCTATAAAGCCGCTTCCATCTGCAAAAGGGTATTTGATATGATAGAACTTTCCATCATGATCTTCATGTTCCACTTCGATGTCTGAAAGTGCGCCATCATGCGTACACCAGTTGACCATATAGTTTCCACGAACGATGAAGCCTTGATTGTAAAGATGTACAAAAGCTTCTTTGACTGATTTTTGTAAACCTGCGTCCATAGTAAAACGTTCACGTTCCCAAGCGGGGCTAACACCCATCTTACGAAGTTGACTTGTCATGATTCCAGCGGATTCCTCTTTCCAAGCCCAAACTCGCTCTAAAAACTTTTCGCGCCCAAGCTCCTCTTTCGTTATTCCCTCAGCAAGGAGCTGTTTTTCGACAACGTTTTGAGTCGCGATGCCTGCGTGGTCAGTTCCTGGTTGCCAAAGTGTTTTGTAGCCATCCATACGTTTGTAACGAGTGATGATATCTTGAAGTGTAAATGTGAGTGCGTGACCTATATGTAAACGCCCTGTAACATTTGGAGGTGGCATCATAATGGCAAAGTTCTTGCCCTCTTGTTGCATAGCCTTGTTACCATCTACTTCGAAATATTTTCTACTTTCCCAAATTTTATAAAATTTCTCTTCTATTATGCTTGGTTCATATTTATTTTCTGACATAAAACTACCTTGAAATGGGGATTTAAATTGCGCGATTATAACAAAAGTGATGTGAAACTATCCTTACATGTAAGGGTGGAGATTGTTGGAATAGGTTTTGCTTTTTACTTTTAATAATAGAATTGAAGGATAAAATATGACGTACCAAGTAAAAACTGAGATATTGGGATTTGAAGATATCAAGAGTGTAGAGTTTAGTGAAATAGATGAGCTTTTTGCAACGATTAAAAATAGTGATAACGGTTCGATCTCTTTTTCTTTAGTGAATCCATATCTTTTAAGAGAATATTCATTTGATCTTCCAAAATCGGCAAAAGTATTGCTTGAGATCGATGAAAGTTCAAATGTTTTGATTTACAATATTATGGTTGTTCAAAACCCTCTTGATGAATCGAAAGTAAACTTTTTAGCTCCATTAGTCTTCAATAAAGATAAAGGTTTGATGGGTCAAGTTGTTTTACGTGCATCTGAGAATCCTGATTTTGGACTCGCCGAGAGTATTGGCAGTTTCAAAAAAGTCGCATAATTTTCAAATAAATAAATCTGGTATAATCCGCTTTTTAAATAAGGATTATGCCTCTTGCCTCTTTCACGCCTCAATGATCAACAACTCTCAGCCGCAACAGCAGAATTTGGACATAATCTTATTATTGCCTCTGCAGGTACGGGAAAAACATCTACGATTGTAGGACGAATCGCTCATCTTTTAAGTCATAACGTAAAGCCACATGAGATACTTTTACTCACCTTTACAAACAAAGCTGCAGCGGAGATGGTTGAGCGTGTTGCACAATATTTTGGAAATGAGATTGCTACAAAAATCGATGCTGGAACTTTTCACGCTGTGAGCTACAGATGGCTCAAAAAAGAGGATAGAAAAGTTGTTTTAAAACAGCAACGCGAACTTAAAACTCTTTTTCGCAGTGTACATGATAAGCGTAGTTTTACCCATATTGATGCTGAGACTTCCGCTTATGGGGCAAATTATCTTTATGATTTGTACTCTTTTTATCAAAACACGGAAATGGCACTTGATTTTGAAACATGGATCAAACAAAACCAAAGTGAACATGAGACTTACGCGATGATTTATGCGGATATTGTCGATGAATTTGAGTTGTTAAAAGTGCAGTATGGCTTTTTAAATTTTAATGACCTTCTTATTAAAATGAGAGATCTTTGTAAAAGTAAACATCTTGGATATAAAGAAGTTCTTGTTGATGAGTATCAAGATACCAATGCCCTGCAAGGGACACTTATAGATGCAATGAACCCTGATTCTCTTTTTTGTGTTGGTGATTATGATCAAAGTATTTATGCTTTTAATGGTGCAGATATTTCGATTATAGGAAATTTTGATAAAAAGTTCAGTGATGCACAAGTTTTTACGCTTAATAAAAACTATCGCTCAACAGTTCCAATTCTCTCTCTTGCAAATAAAGTGATCTCATACAATGAACGTATTTATCCAAAAGCCTTGGAGTTTACAAGAACGGCGCCAAGCGCACAAGCTCCAAAACTCGTAGCGTACGATGAGCTTTTTGATCAGTACCATGGGATCGCTGCATCGATTCGTGATTCTATGACTGCTCGCGAAGAGATCGCAGTTATTTTTAGAAATAACTCTTCAGCAGACGGGATAGAAGTAGCTTTAAAAGAGTTAGGTATCGCATGTAGAAGAAAAGGGGGAACTAGCTTTTTTGATTCAAAAGAGATAAAAGTGCTTCTTGATCTTTATACACTTTTAGTAAATGAGTCTGATATGATGGCTTTTATCCACCTTTTTGAATATGCCAAAGGCGTGGGAACTTCTATGGCAAAAGAGATCTATACAGCCCTTAAAACCCTTGGTAACGGTTCGATGTTTTATGGGCTTTATGCACCAGATAGTGCTATTTCAAATCCTTTTGAAAAAAGAACGCTTAATCACCAACTGGGATTATTTGATGATTTTTTAGAACTCGGTGCAATAGGACGCTTCGCAAAACTTGGATTTGAAGAGAAGTTTTTAAAAAATTCTGTGTTGAAACATCCAAAACTGACAAAAGAGGGTGCGACTTTTTTACATCTTTTTTATCAACTTTTTCGCGATTTAAAAGGGATAAAACAGCCTCGTACCATCGTGAAAAAAATGGGTGAGTCTGAACTTTATAAAATGATCATCGCTCATCTAGCACAAAAAAGAGCGCAGCAAAAAGATGGCTCTATAGATGAGAAGCAAGAGCTTGAAGCAAAGGTGAGAATTACTAGAAAAGCTGCACTTCTAGAAGAACTTTCCAAGCCGTATAAAGAACATGAAAGGTTTTTAAATGCAATGATTTTGGGTTCTCAAGATCTTACGCAAGGCGAGGGCGTTCATCTTTTGAGTATCCATGCATCCAAAGGTCTGGAATACAAAGAGGTTTATGTTATCGATCTTATGGATGGAAGATTTCCAAATAGAAAACTGATGGCAAGAGGCGGTAATATAGAAGAGGAGCGTCGTCTATTTTATGTTTCTGTAACAAGAGCCAAAGATATGCTGTATCTCAGCTTCGCAAAATATGACAAGATCAAGAAAATAGATTTTGTAGCTTCACAGTTTTTATATGAAGCTGGGCTCATAGAGATGGACGAAAATTATAAAAAATTGGTGAAAAAAGGTTCAAAAGAGGAAGAAGAATAAGCTTATACCCTAAAGGGCACTTTGCATGTAAGGTTTTAGTCCTTACATGTAAAGTATTTTTTAATGACCCTGAACTGCTTCACCCATATTCCACATAGGCAAGAAGATACCAAGAGCAAGTAAAAGTACCATAGATGCGATGATGATAAGCATAATTGGTTCTATCGATTCTGCCAAGCCATCGATAATAGCATCAAACTTCATCTTATAATACTCTGCAACTTTTTGCATCATTGAATCGAGCTGTCCACTTGATTCACCTGCTGAAACCATCTGAATAATCATATTTTCAAAAAGCTCAGTTTCTTTGAGTCCGTTGTGAAGATTTCCACCTTTTTCTACCGTGGCTCTAACAGTAGAAAGTTTATCTTTAAGTGGAAGGTTGTCAACCATAGATATAGCCGTATCTAAAGCTTCTGCTATAGGGATACCAGCACGCACAAGTTCAGCAAATACAAGAGTAAATCTACTTAAAGTAGCATACATAATAATGTTTTTAATCAGGTAGATTTTAAGTAAAAATTTGTGAAAGTTATATCTCACATTTCTATAGTTGTTAATCATATATCTAAAAATCATAAAAGAGATGAATAGAGCAGCTAAAACATAAAGTCCAAAGTTGTTAAATATATATTCTAGCTTTAAAAGTATAATGGTAGGTAGAGGTAACTCTGCATGAAGTTGTTCAAAAATCGCTTTAAATTTTGGCACAACATATGAGATGAGAATTGTAAAGGCAATAGCCATAGCTATCATAACATTTCTTGGATATGCCATTGCTTTTTTAAACTTGATAACGTTTGCACGTATCTCTTCAAGCATATTTGAAAGTGAATAAAGCGCGTCCGCGACATTTCCTGTTTTTTCTCCAAGTTCAATCATGGCAAGTGTTAGATTACCAAGTTCAAAGCGATAATTACCCACCGCATGAGATAAACTATGACCAGAGTTAATATCATCTGCAATTGAGAGAAAAATATCTCTTAAGCTGTTATCACTCGCAGAACGTGCAATCTCTTTTATTGAATCATTTATTGGGATTCCCGCATTTGTCATAACGGCAAGTTGTCTTGTTGATGCGATAAGAGCATCTTGCTTTATCTTTTTCTTTCGCATATTTTTAGTTAGATTTGCTTTAAATTGTTTAAATTTTTCCTCTAATGGAGGTTCTGATTCAGCGACCTTGATAATTATCCCTGAAAATTTAATTTTTGCAAGGTAATGCGCTTCTTTCTTTGTTTCCGCATAATAGCCATAATCTTCTTTCTTTCCTTTGGAAAGAACTGTTGCAATAAAATAAGTCATCCTTTAGCCGCCCTTAATATCTCTTCGAATGTTGTTATACCATTTATGGCTTTTTGCATTCCATTTTCAAACATACCTATAAAGCCCTCTGCCACTGCTTGCTTGTGGATATCCTCTTTTGACGCACCTTTTGCGATCATACTTGATAATTTTTCAGTGATAGGAAGTACTTCACAAATCATTTCACGTCCCATGTACCCAGTTCCATTACACTCTGCACAGCCTTCACCAACATAAAAGATTGTATCTTTTGGAACAATATGTCGGTATGGTTCTATAGAAGACTCTGGGATTATAGCTGGAGTTTTACAGTTTGGACAAATTTTTCTCACTAGTCTTTGTGCTTGAACGGTTACGAGTGCGCCACTTATCAAGTAAGGTTCTATGCCCATATCTATCATACGAGGAATTGCACTTATAGAGTCATTTGTATGTAGTGTAGAGATAACAAGGTGTCCAGTCAAAGCTGCTTTTATTGCAATCTCGAGCGTTTCCTGGTCACGAATCTCACCGATCATGATTTTATCAGGATCTTGACGCAATATAGAACGCAGAGCTGCTGCAAAAGTGAGTCCGACAGGCGCATTAACTTGAACTTGTTGAATAAGGTTCATTCTATACTCAACAGGATCTTCGACCGTGATTACTTTGTCTTCAACATTTCGGAGTTCATTGAGAGCACCATAGAGTGTGGTCGTCTTTCCTGAACCAGTAGGTCCAGTGACTAAAATAATACCAAAGGGAGAAGACAAGCCTTGTAGTAATTTATTATAACTTATGGTATCCATTCCTGCATCTTCAAGTTTTACAAGCGCTTTAGTTTTATCTAAGATACGCATAACGATAGATTCTCCGTAGAGTATTGGCAAAGTTGAGATACGAAAGTCAAACTCTTTATCATTCAAGGTTGCAGAAAAACGTCCATCTTGAGGTTTTCTTTTCTCTGCAATATCCAGATTCGCCAAAAGTTTGAGTCGTGAAGCAAGAGGAGGATAAATATCTTTGTCGAAAATGAAAATTTCACTTAGTTTACCATCAATACGTGTACGTACAACACAGTTTTTTTCAGTTGGTTCGACATGTACATCACTAGCTCTACTTTTGATACAGGCATTGAGTATGACATCGATGAGCTGAAGGATTGAAGATGCCTCTTGCTGTTCTTCTATACTGCCAATGGTTCGTAATTCAGTTCTAATGTTTGTGACAAGTTCTTTTACACTGTCTTTAAGGGCAATTTTAAAGAGATATTCTTGTATCTGTCTTGATGTAGCAAGATGAACTTTAAGTAATTTTCTTGGGAAAATTCTTTGTATAGCTTCTTGAGCTTCTATATTGAATGGATCTTCAAAAACTACAATAATATTGAGTTCATCCTGTGTAATCGGAAGAACATTATATTTTTTTAATTGATTAAGAGGCACTTTTTCAGCTAGTTTATAATCCATATCTATGGAATCTAAATCCAAATAACCTATATGCAAAACTTCTGCAAGGGCTTGTAAAACTTCAGATTCTTTTATAAAGGGATAATTTTTCAAAATATGGAGATCATATTTTCCTGTTCTAATTTGCTCTACTATAAATCTTTTGATAAAATTAATTGAAACGGCACCCACTTTTATGAGTGTATATAAAACAGTATCCTCATTTACTCCACGAGACACAAGTCTGTCAATCTGCCTCTGGGTAATATGGTTTTGTGTCAATAAATCTAATGTTATTCTATCCATATCCGCTACTTCCTAAACTTATCTATAAATATGTTTTTTGACTAAGACCGACTCATAAAATTCTTCAATAACAATATTATTAGAGTTTCTATCGCCGATCAGATAGAGTCTATATCTTATTTTAGCATTATTTGGATCAATAAATTCGTATACCGGAATTTTTTTTAGTATAGCGAGATTAGAATAAAGATCAAATACCTTGGAAAGGAGATTATCAGTTGTCGGAATTTTTAAAGGTTTAAGATAATACTCATCATTTAAAGAGTGTTCTAAAAGTTTTTTTTGCATAAGGATTACAGATAAGTATGCTGCATTTGAACGAGATTCCGGTGTATTTCTTAAAAGTGTAATGGGCACGCTTAATCTGTCAAGATAATCTGCATTAAGACAGGCAAAGGCATAAATAGATACGAAATTTTCATCTTTTCTATTTTTATTTAAGTTGATTAAACCTAACTGACATGCTTTGTCATATTCTTTAAGCTGATATAAACTAAATATATCTTGTCGTTCATTTGCAAGTAAAAATATGACTAATGATAAAAAAATGACTAGAAATTTCATTTAAAACGTCCAGACTCTATTTCTTCTAGAAGGGTTGCAGCTTGTTTGGAATTAGAATCTTTTATGTATGTTTGTAGAGTATTTACAGCCTTGTCTTTTTGCCCAAGTTTTACAAGGGATTTAGTGAAAATTATCCAACTCATATCAATTTTACTATCTATCTGATTTGTTAAAAGGGCATAGTTGTAAGCAAGGTTATATTGCTTCATATCATAATATCTTTTAGCAAGAAAAAGACCAAGAGTAGGATTATTTGTCTTTTTAAATCTTTTTATAACATCTTGTAAATCATCATCAGCACTATGAATTTCAATGTCTATTTTTTTTGCTTTAACATCTTTTATAGGGGCATTTACACTAGCATTATTTGAAACTAAAATGGGAAAAGGTGGTTCTTTTATCGCTACAACTTTCTTTTCTGGAATACGTTTTATTTCAGGTTCTACAACATCTTCAATTTTGGTTTCAGGAATACTTTTTGGACTTTCATTATAATAAGTATTGATAGAATTACCCATATTATCCACAAAGCTGAGTGAAGGGCGTAGCACCAATTTATCCTCAGAAAGATTAGGGTCACTGATATTAGCTTCTGCTGTTTTTAGAGTGGTATTTAAGTCTGTAGTTTTATTGTCATCAAGAGCTGTGAGTGTAGTATTTTTATCATTTAGATGTAAAAGTACAGGATAAAAAATAATTGTAATCGACATTAATATAACAAAGAGAGTAGATAATAGAATAACTAAGCTATAAGATTTTATTTTATAGCTTATCCATTTTCTTTCAAGTTCTTGGACATTAAGCATGTAAAAGTCCTGTTGAAATTCCAGCCATTTCAACTATTTTGTTTGAAATCATTGTTTTATCAAGCTTGTATGGCTGATTGATTTCATACCATTCATAAATTTCAAATATAGAATGTAAAAGTTTATTGGTATCTCTATAATTACCATTCGTAATTTTGTGTATAAGATTTGCACTATTGTCACTAAACATATTTGCAATATCAAAACAGTTCTCTTTCATTAATTTCTTTTGTATATAAGCCTTTATTTCACTACTCTTTGCATTTTCCAGTTCAATACTTTCCCATATTCGTGTTTGAAAATGCTCTTTTGCAATGAGATCTTCTTTTTCTGTTTTATGTAAGACGATAACGAATTTGACAATTCTAGAATCAGAGAGTAATCGTATTTTTTCCATAAGTTCAGGAGGATAAAGTTGTGCTTCATCAAGTAAAATAAGTGGAACTTCATCGCAAAGATAATTTTTTGCTATCTTCGTGAATTGAGTAAGATTGAGTTCTCCGTTATATCTTACATTAAAAAGATCAGCTGCTAAAGATTTGAAAAATTCACTCTCATCTAGTAATGGTGTACTATAAAGATGAATTTTTTGTTTTTTTACGAGGTCATTATAAAGTTTTGAAAGAAGCATGCTTTTACCTGTTCCCGGTCTTCCAAATAAGAGAATCATTTTTAAAGGTTTTTGAATAGTTTCTTTGAGCGACTGGTAAATTGCAGAGGAGCGGTCCATATGAACGTAATTTTTTACGTCCACAGTATCAAGAAAAACCATTTTAGGTTTTTCATAAATACTTATGTGATTACTCATTATCCCTCGCTTTAATCTTCTTTTGAGCAATTTCATTGTCTTTGTCTATTTTGCCGGAAGTAGCTCCGTGTTGGAGTAGAGCATCACCTATCCCTTCATATCCCAAATCAGAAAGTGAAGGATTTGATTTACCTGTGCGTATAATATGTGGCTCTATAACAATAACAAGCTCTTGAATTTGCTTAGAATCTTCATCGCGTCCAAAGAGGTAGCTAAGACCTGGAATATCTCCCAAGAGAGGAATTTTATTACCTGATTTACTTGTGCTTGTTTGGATAAGACCACCTAAGATAATTCTGTTTCCATCTTTTACCGTTACTACAGAGGAAAGTTGTCTTCTATTTAAATCAGGTGGAGTTGTTCTACCTGCTGAAGTTGTTGTGGACATATCCGTTGTTGTTTCAGAAAGTGATGGATTTATTTTGAGTGTAATCATATCATTGTCTGAAATTTCAGGTGTAATATCTAAAAGCACTCCGGCAAAAACAGAACTAATAGTATCGTTTTCTGCGGTTGTTGTTGCAGTGCCCGTTGTACTAGTAGATTGTTTAATTGTATAAAAATATTCTGTTCCTGCAGTAACAAGTGCTGGCTGATTGTTAAGTGTTAGTACTTTTGGATTAGAGATAGAACTTACATTTCCTTGAGTTTTTAAGAACTTGATAACCTGATCTAAGCTACCTCCAGCCTGTACTGAAAACAAATTTGCAGCATTTTTAGCTTGATTTCCTATTGTTGTGATAGTTGAGTCTTTACCAGAACCTGTCAATTCTGTAACATTATTTTTACTCACATAATTTAATCCTAATGAGCCATTTTGTAATTTATAAAGTTGTGACCAATCAATACCAGTACTTTTTGATTTGCTCATAGTAACAGTTAAAATTTGAACATCCATAAGAACTTGAAGTTTAACTTTTTCTTGAAGTTTTTTGATGTAATTATCAAGTCTGTCTATTTGTGCTTTTGTTCCAGTTACTGTGATAAGTCCTGCATTTTTATTGATTACTGGCGCCTTAGCAGTATATTTATCTTCCGGTCTATTTAAAATACTTCCAAGTTCAGTATCGAGTTGTGACCAAAATATAACTTCATCAGTCGATTCAATTTTAATTCCAGAATTCGCGGTTGAAGGAGAAGTTCCAGTTCCTGTTGAACCAGTGCTACCAGTTGAACTATTACTTCCTGTTGTTCCGGTGCTACTTGTTGTTGAAGCCGATGCAGAACTTAAAGTGACATCAGTACTGCCAACTCCTTTTCTTTGTGAAAGAATATAATCGATATTAAAAACTTTAGTCTCTAAATAAGATATTCTTAACGTATTATTTTCAAGAGTATAGCTAAGATTGTTCTGCGACAAAATTAAATCCAGCACTTCATTAATTGTAAGATTCTTGATATGTGTTTTATTGAGTGCAGAGTTAAGTATTTGTTCGGCCTGAGAATCAGTGACAACAACACTAAATTCACACTCATCACTTAGTTGATCAATAAAATCTGCAATTTTTGTACCCTTAGCTGAGCCTATATTGAATAACTCATACGTGCAATCTGCCCAAGCAGAAGTAGATAACATAAGCGCTGCCACCGTACTTACAACTGAAGTTTTTAATATATTTTGATATTGTGTTTTCATATTATTGTCCCTACTTGGTTTTAATTTTTAGATTTGAATTATCAGATTTGATTGATAACACTTTTACGCCTTTTTTATTGGCAAGTGTTACAGACGTACTTTCAACAGATTTTACACTATAACCATCTACTGTATCGCCAACCTGATACCATTTTCCACTAATAAATGCTTTTTTATTTATTATTAGAGTAACAGTTAACGGCGGTTTTGGTATCGCTATAGCAACTACATGTGATTTTAGAGAAAAATATTTACTAAGATCACTTACACTTGCGTTTATGTCACGCTTAAATTTGAATGGTTCAGAGAGTGAATTTATTTCTTGATCAGATATTCCAACTCTTGCAGGGATAATGGCTTTTATCTGCTCATCAACCCAACCAAGTTCACTGGTATGTGCTTGATTGATATCCATTGGTGTCACATCAGCAAAAACAACTGAAGTGATAGCCACTAAACCAAGTATTGAGATTATAGTTTTCATCTTAGTTAATCCCCCATACTGATATATTTAGATCTGTATATAGTTTTTTATCTGCTTTAATCGTAAAATCATGTAAATCTACAACTAAAAAGCTTTGTTCTATTGAGTTGATAAATTTTAAAGTGTTTTTATAACTCCCATCTACTCTTACATAAATATCTAATACATGTCCGAATCCAGAACTGTTAGTTTCATAAGAGTTACTGAAATTTAGTACTTTAAGATTATATTTTTTTGCATTTTGAGAGATCGAATTGAGATACTGTCCCCAAACTTTTTCATTATAGTATAAGGAAGATATCTTTTCTATCTGTTCTATAATGTATTTGTTATCATCTTTGAACATTGCATATTGATCTTGCAAAGATTTGATATCTTGATCAATTTGAACAATTTTTGTTTCAGGGTTTGCAATGAGATAATTTTTATCTACATTGAGCGTCACCTGCATTTGCTCAGCTTTAGCATGCTCATCGTCAAATGCTTTTTTGGAAGGATCGAATAACGTGCTATATGACATTCCAAGAATAGAGCAAAATATCATGACATAAATAAGGTACAAATCTTTTTTAGATTTTTGACCCATTATATGGTCTATTTTATAAAGGTAGTCTTCGATATTTGTTTTCATAATAATTTTACCTTCAATTCACTAATATAACTTTTCTCTTTTTCATCAAAGTCAATATGCTCGAGAGAAAATTTATATGTACTAGTTTTTGTTTTCGTTAAATACTCAAGAAGTTCCGTGATCTTTTTATCACTTGTTGAACTAAGTGAAAAGATAAACGTTTTATTGCTTTCATTTTCGTCATAGGCAATGTTTGTCAGCATAACTGAGAATTTATTAAGATCTTTAGTTAAGTATGTTAAATGCTTTGCCTTCATAGGATAATTTACTTTGACTTCATGAATTTTAATAAGGGTATTTTTCTTATTATTGTATTCACTTTCTTCTGCTTTTTTAATATTATCAGCTTCTAATTTTTGTTTTTCTTTTAAATTGATAGTAGATTCTCGTGTCATTTTAATAGGATGAATAGCGGTATAATCTTTGTTTAGCATGGAATATCTAATAGTTTCAGCATAAGAAAGTGACCAATTCACGATAGGATAAAGCAGACCGATCGCTAATGCAGCAGAAGTCAGTAAAATAAACTTACCACTTTCTCTTTTTGTGAAAGGAGGTGGCCTATGAAATATAGAAAAATTACATTCATATCTTTGCGTACTTGGCATAGTCGTATATAAATGCATTAATGCATGGAGTTGATTTAAATGATTTTGCTCAGTAGTGTATCCATAATTAAAATCAAATTCACTTGATTTTACAGCTAAATACGTTTGTGAATATTCGTCAAGTCCAGCAATTTGGCCAAGTTCACTTCCAATATAGATATGGTCAATTTTTTCTATTTCAAATGCTCTTTTTACATATGTCAAAACATCATTGATATGTACAAAAGTTTCAGAAAAGAGTTTAATGAGATGCTGTTGGTACTCTTTATTTGAAGTAGCTAATCCTTCACTAGATAAGAGTTGTAAAAACAGTTGAAGAGAAATCTGCTCACCAAGTAGTTCGCAAAAGCGTTGATGAAGTTCTACAAGAGAAAATTTTATAGATTTTGTATATATAAATTCACTATCACTATATATAGTTAAAAAAGCGTCATTTTCTTGTAGATATATAAAACAGTCTACACTATTATTATCAAGAATCTCTTTCGTATAAAGAGTTTTTAACAAAAGTGCAACAGGTACAATCTGATCTATATATTTTATATCTTCTACAACATATTGAAAATCTTCATCTAGTGTAAGTGGATCTACAACAAAAACATGAAAAAAACGATTGTTTCATCAATGTTATTATATGCCTCTATATAGCTTATTTTATAAGATATTGCCATATCAAGAGCAAGTTCCTCATAAACCTTATTGTCTATAATGTCAGGTAAGTCGTCTTCTGGTACATTCTTACTAACGCTTATCAGAGAACTAATAAAACTTTTTGCACCTAGATAAGACAGCACATATTGAGTTTTTGAATACGTAGGATCTAGTTCTCTTTCGAGATGGCTCGATATTCCTTTAAAATATTCTCTCTTATATGGGTCAACAGATACAACGCTAGTAAAACTCTGCTGGTTCTTTAAATTCATTTTTCCACCTACTTAAAATTAACTACAATCACCACACACAATGCATTTTATCTAAAGATTTATAGTTTATTTTTAAATCACTTTTATCTTTATGTACTTTATCTGTAAATCTTGTGACGGTCACCCTTAGCCATTTAGATTTAGGTACAGCCAAATCGTCATCTAAAAAAATATCTGAAGCCAATATTAAATTCTTTGATCTGCTATAATAGAAATATTTTCGTCATTAACCACATGTCTATCAAACTCTTGTCTACGTAGTACCATAACTTATTTTATTTCCAACATATAAATCAAAAGACCCATTGTCTGGCTCTGTACCTCTTATAAAGCTTCAAAATATAAAGTCATTATTAAGTGATTGTAGCGGAATAAAACTTAAAGATTTTTTGATATTATTTAAATTGAATGAAATATCATTATTTATTGTAACATTTTTACTATCATTGATGATTTTTTACACTATTTGACAACTTACAGTACTTTATTTGTGAAGTCTGCCTTTATTTGTATAAAACTTTCTTATATAAAATCTTTGATAAACTCGTATGATGGCAAAGTGTTATAAAAGTTTCATCGATTAGTTTTCTTATTTGTAACCAATCTCCTCTAAGAATTTTTTATCTGTTGTCCACCCTTTTTTTACAGAAACAAAGAGTTCTAAAAAGGCTTTTTTTCCTGAAAGATGCTCGATCTTTAGTCTGGCAGCTTTACCGATACGTTTAATCGTATTGCCTCCACTTCCAATGATAATCCCTTTTTGGCTATCTTTTGAAAGGATAATGGTCGCTTTGATATGATCAATCCCTTTTTTTTCATCAATTTTATCGATAAGTACATCTGATTCATAAGGAACTTCGTCACTGACATTCTCAAAGATCGCTTCCCGGATAAACTCTTTATAGATATCGCGTATCATCTCTGTTGTTATATCTTCTGGATCATAAAGATAGGGAGAAACATCAAGATACTTTGTAATGGTGTCAAGAAGGTCGTCATGTCCAACTTTTCTTGCAATACTTACAGGAATAAGCGCTTCAAACTTATCTGCATATTTACTGTAGCTTTCTATGCTTTTAAACAATTTTTCTTGACTGACTTGATCGATTTTACTCAGAACTATAATATGTTTTTTTCTACCGCTATTGATCTCTAAAAATTTTTCATAATGTTCAAGAGAGTCTGTAACAGGAGCGAGATAGACAATAAGATCACAATCTCCAATTGCTTTTAGAGCCTCTTCAAGCATAAATTGGTTGAGCATCTTTTCTTTTTGGTGTAAACCGGGAGTGTCCACGAAAATAATCTGATTATCTTTGTGCATGACAATCGCATTTGAACGTTTTCTCGTAGCATTTGCTTTTTGAGAAACCATCGCTATTTTTTCACCCAAAATAGAGTTCATGAGTGTACTTTTACCTGCATTTGGACGCCCTATAAGCGCTACGAATCCACATTTATTCATTTATAATTCCTTAAAGTATATATCTTGAAAGATCTTGGTCTTCTACGACGAGATCTAGTTTTTGATGAACAAGATCAGGCGTAACTAAATATTTTTGTCCTTTATATTCATCGGCGTGAAAGCTTATCTCTTCTAACACTTTTTCTAACACGGTATGTAAGCGTCTAGCACCTATATCTTCGGTGCGTTCATTTGTTCTATGTGAAAGTTTTGCGATTGCTCGGATCGCTTCTTCACTAAATTCGAGCTCGACACCCTCTACATGTAAGAGTGCAGTGTATTGACGAAGCAGAGAATTTTTTGTTTGCTTCATGATCTTATAGAGTGATTCTTCATCTAAGGATTCTAACTCAACACGAAGAGGAAAACGCCCTTGAAGCTCGGGAATAAGATCACTTGGTTTACAAAGATGAAAAGCACCAGCTGCGATAAAAAGTATATGGTCAGTTTTGATAACACCATATTTTGTAGTTACGCTAGAGCCTTCAACAATAGGAAGAAGATCCCGTTGAACTCCCTCTTTGCTTGGATCGTTTCTGCCTTCACTTTTTGAATTGACGGCTATCTTATCGATCTCATCTAAAAAGATGATACCACCATTTTCTGCGCGACGAAGAGCTTCTACATGTAAGCTTGGCATATCAAGAAACTTATTACTTGCTTCTTGGCGAAGGAGTTCTTTAGCCTCTTTGATGCTTATTTCCATAGAGTTATTCTCTTTTGAAAGTGAACTAAACATCTTGGTAAAAGATTCTTGTACTTTCACCATTTCTGGGGGAAGATTTGTATCATTGAACTCTATCGATGTTCTAGCAATATCAATTTTGATGACCGTATCGTCAAGTTCTTTGTTGAAAACTTTTTCTTCCATTTCCAATACAAGCTTTTCTCGCTCAGATTTTACTTCTTCTGAATTATCTTTAGAAGGGGATGGGAGAAGTTTTTCAACTATCTTGTTTAAGATATAGCTTTCTATCTTCTCTAAATTTTCTTCCTCTTTTTCAGCTTTTACGATAGATATGGAAGCCACAACGAGGTCTCTTATCATCGATTCAACATCCCGTCCGACAAAGCCGACCTCGGTATATTTACTCGCTTCCACTTTTATAAAAGGCACTTTCATCATTTTTGCAAGGCGACGAGAGATTTCGGTTTTTCCAACACCCGTAGAACCTATCATCAAAATATTTTTTGGCATGATATCATCTTGAAGTATTGGATCAAGCTGCATTCGTCTGTATCTTGTACGAAGGGCGAGGGCGATGCTTTTTTTTGCGCTGTTTTGTCCGATGACATAGTTGTCAAGATAGGCAACGATCTCTTTTGGAGTCATATTCATTATAAATTTTTCTCTAAAGAGAGAGTTTTGATGTTGTGGTTCGTGTAGATACAAAGTTCAGCCGCAATAGTGAGACTTTCTTTAACGAGAAGTTCTTCATCCATATCACTAACATGGCGTTTGAGCGCGCGAGCTGCGGAGATCGCAAAATTTCCACCACTTCCAATGGAGGCAATTTGACCATCTTCGGGTTCTACAACATCACCGTTTCCAGTTAAAATGAAAATATGTTCTGTATTTAAAACTATCATCATCGCCTCTAAACGACGCAGGATTTTATCTTTTCTCCAAGCTTTGGAAAAATCGATAACAGCTTTGAGAAGATCGCCTTTTCTGTCTGTAAGATAATCTTCAAACATCTCAAAAAGGTTGAATGCATCTGCAGTGCTTCCAGCAAATCCAGCTAAAACTTTTCCACCGTTAAGTGTTCTGATTTTAGTTGCATTGCTCTTTAAAACACTGTTTCCAAAGGTTACTTGGCCGTCACCGCCGATGACGGCTTTGTGTTTACCCTTGTAAGCAAGAATGGTTGTTGCGTCGAACATTATTCACCGACAACGTCTACATGTAAGGTTGCATGTAGTCCGTGTCCAAGTTTAAAATCAATGTCATGTTCACCAATGGCTTTGATATTTTCTTTTGAGACGATATGTTTTTTATCTATCTCAATATTGTGTTGTTCAAGAAGTGCTTGTGCAATCTCATCTTTTGTCACAGCGCCAAAAAGGTGTTTGTTTTGACCTATTTTTTTAGTGATGACTATCTCAAGTTTATCAAGTTTCAAAGCGAGAGCTTTAAGCTCTTCAATCTCTTTTGCTTCGATCTCTTTACGCTTTCTTTCCTGCGCTGCATGTTTAGCTAAAACATCTTGAGTTGCATGTAATGCAAAACCTTTACCAATAAGAAAATTTTGTCCGTAACCATCTTTTACGTCTTTGATCTCACCAGCTTTGCCTAAATCTTTTACATCTTTTAATAATAATACTTTCATTTTTATCCTAATTTTTTAGCGTTCTATTTTTCCGCCGTAAGAAACGATGCCATGTGTAAGGTTTCCGATTTTTGTATAACCCATATCTTTTAAGATCCTTGCCACATGTGCACTTCTGCTACCAACATGACAATAAACAATGATGTTTTCATCTTTTTCAAGTTGTGATTCATTCAAAGTATTGAAAAAACTACTTGTTGGAATAAGTTTATCTGCGCCGCCAATATGACCCATTTGCCATTCCATATGTTCACGAACATCAACAAGTGTAAATTTAACCATCCCAAGTTCACGTGCTTCTAAAAGTGAAATAAGTTCATCTGAATCCACTTCACTATTGTTGACAAGAAGTTCACACTCCTCTTTCGTAAGGCCGCGAGAGTGTTGGTGAACAACTTCTTCAAGACCCATTTCCATTCTTTTTTTAGCAGCATATTCTGGTGTACAGAAGATTTGACAATGACAAACACCTTCTTCTGGAATCTCATGCTCAATTGCAGGTGTACATGGACAGATTCTATCTTCAACACTTCTTGGTTTTCCGTCAACTTCTTCAACCATAAAACATGGACAAAATCTTTTGTTGTACATCATTTTATTGCGAGCAAGACCCATTTGCACGCCTTCATTGATCATATCTTCAGGATTATATTCCCAGCTAAACTGTTTTACAACTTTGTCTGTAAAACGAACTGTTTTTTCTAACTCTGCTTGAAACTCAGGCGAATTCATATCTATTTTAATAATGCTCATATTTTTCCTTTTTTTTAGTTGCCTCTAGCTTTACCAGCGATGATAAAACGAAGTGCGTTTAGGCGAATAAAACCTTCTGCATCTTTTTGGTTGTAAACAGTGTCAGCTTCAAACGTAGAGTGAGCTTCTGAGAAAAGTGTTTTTGGTGAAGTTCTACCGACAACCATAACATTTCCTTTGTAAAGCTTGAGTCTTACATCACCCTCAACAAATTTTTGTGTATTGTCAATGAGTGCTTGAAGCGCTTCACGCTCTGGTGAAAACCACATACCGTTATAAATGAGTTTTGCATAGCGAGGCATCATTTCATCTTTTAGGTGTGCAGCTTCGCGATCAAGTGTGATTGATTCGATTGCTCGGTGAGCTTTTAACATAATCGTCCCACCTGGTGTTTCATAACATCCGCGTGCCTTCATACCAACGTATCTGTTTTCAACAATATCCAGACGCCCAATTCCATGTTTATTACCATAATCGTTAAGTTTTTTAAGAAGGGTTGCAGGAGACATTACTTCACCGTTTACCGCAATTGGATCACCACTTTTATAACTGATAGTGATATATTCAGCAACATCAGGAGCATTTAGTGGATCTGTTGTCCACAACCACATAGAATCTTCTGGTTCTGCATTTGGATCTTCTAAGTGCAAGCCTTCGTAAGAGATGTGTAGAAGATTAGCATCCATGGAATATGGACTCACTTGAGGATTTCCATTTTCGTCCATATGTTTTTGAGCAATCTCAATACCGTGCTCTTTTGCATATGCAAGAAGTTTTTCGCGAGAGTTTAAATCCCATTCTCTCCAAGGAGCAATAACTGTAATATCAGGATTGAGCCCTAAATATCCAAGTTCAAAACGTACTTGGTCATTGCCTTTTCCTGTTGCGCCATGGCTTACTGCATCAGCGCCCATTTTCTTCGCTATCTCAATCTGTTTTTTAGCGATAAGTGGTCTTGCAATAGAAGTGCCAAGCAGGTATTCGCCTTCATAAATAGTATTTGCTCTAAACATTGGAAATACGAAATCTTTTACGAACTCTTCACGAATATCTAGAATAAAGATGTTTTCAGGTTTAATCCCCATTTTAAGTGCTTTTTCTCGAGCAGGTTCAACCTCTTCACCCTGTCCAAGATCAGCTGTAAAAGTAATAACTTCAGCATGATATTCATCTTGCAGCCACTTTAGGATTACACTAGTATCAAGTCCGCCAGAATAAGCTAAAACTACTTTTTTTACCTCTTTTTTCATAAACAAAACCTCGTAATAGTTAAAATAATAGCTGAGATGTTACAACAAAAAAGATTAAAAAATAGTTAGTAAGAGGAGGATATATCAAAAGGATAAGTTTCCTTATCCTTTTGTGTCAAATACAATTCCTGTTAGTTCTTGCATCTTTGGCAAAATACTTGAAGCTTGTTCAGCTGGAAAGCGACGAAGCATTTTGTCCGTTTGTGAATCAATAACAGAAACATAAAATGTATTCTGATTATCTACTCCAAATTTTATGGATGTATTAAAAGGACTGAGGGCATCATTCATTTTTTTTACTAGTTCATTGACATCTTGTTGAGTATTTATTTTTTTTGAAGGATTTGCATCCTCTTTTTGTATCTCTTGAACTACAGTCGTCTGTTTTGTTTGTTCAGTACCAGCTCTTCCTTGAGCGCTCGGTTGAGATAATTGCATAGTTTGATGATTTGCAACATTTTGTAAGCCGTCCATGGCAAACTCCTTATCTATTAAGAATATTACTCTGAGTACGATATCGACTAGTTAGTTAAAAAACTTTAATTAATATGGAATGTTCTTTTGTAAATATTTTTTTTTGCTAGACTAACAAGAGTTTCAAGCATTTTTTTTGATACTATTGCACGATGAAACAGTATATTCAGTTATTAAAAAACGAAGAGGTTCTTCGACGCCTGACCTTTATTCAGCTTATCTCCTATTTTGGCGCTTGGTTTAGTAATGTTGCTATCTATACCCTTTTAATTGAGATGCATGTCTCGGCGGGCGTTATCGCATTTGTAGCAGCACTTTATTTTATTCCTGGAGTGATTCAAGCTCCCATAAGTGGAACACTTATAGACAGGTTAGATCCGAAAAAATTGATGCTTTTTTTATTATCTATAGAGATCTTTTCTACATTCTCTTTACTTTTGATAAATGATCACTCTTTTTTGTGGATTTTATATATTCTTATTTTTATTAGAATGGGAGCGGCAAGTTTTTATTTTACTGCCGAAATGTCACTTTTACCGAAGATTTTAGATCATAATGTTTTAAGACAAGCAAATGAGATACACTCAATCATTTGGTCTTTTTCTTACACAGTTGGTATGGCAATTAGCGGTTTTGTTGTATATCTTCTTGGTGTAAAAATAGCTTTTATTTTAGATGGGTCACTTTTTTTGATTGGATGGTTTCTTCTTATGGGAACACCTTTACATGTAAGCGTAAGTAAGTCAGGTGAATCTTTAATCAAGATGATGAAAAAAACTTTTACGTATCTTAGAGAAAATAAACATATACTTCATTTTATGCTGATTCATTCTCTTGTTGGACTTACCTCTTATGACGCGCTTGTCGCATTGATGGTCGATAAATATTATTCTAGTATTATTGCCACTGCGCTTGCATTGGGATTAATTCATGCATCTCGCGCGGTTGGGCTTGTTATTGGTCCGATGTTTTTGGCAAAATGGATAAATGATAAGCGACTTTTTTATATTTTTATTTTTCAGGGAATAACTTTGCTTATTTGGGCGGCTACGATGCAATACTTTTATCTTTCACTTATGGCTTCTGTCCTAGTCGGTTTTTTTACAACAACACTTTGGTCTTATAGTTACACACTTATTCAGTATAAAACTGATAAAAGTTATTATGGAAGGATCGTCGCATATAATGATATGATCTTTCTCCTTGTCGCCGCTCTAACAGCTTTACTCACAGGAGAACTCGCTAAAATCGGTCTTTCTCTTGAATGGGTAGTTGTTTATCTCGCAGGTGCATTTTTTCTTAGTTCGCTTTATTATTTGTGGATATATAAAAAATATATGGAGTTTCAATGATAGTATCTTTTGCAGTTATTGGTGGAATTCTACTTAACTTTGGAGCCTTTTTAACGTACAAAGGTAAGATCTATGAATCGGTGATTATTTACCTCTTTGCTGATCTTTGCTGGATTATCATGGCATATCAAAAAAATGATTATTGGGGTGTAGTCTTTATCCTCATCGGTGTTATGTTTGGCTTTTTGGCTTTTAAAAAGATGCAAAGCGGTAAAATGCAGAAAAATTTGACAAAGGAAAAAGATGATTTATAAATCTCACGGATATGATTTGGATTTGAGTAGGATAACAAGACTCTATCCTGCTGTAACTGTTGATGTTCACGGAGAATTTGCACAAGTCTCTCTGGAGTGGGCAGAACTCAATGGTGATAAAGTAAAACTAGATTCTTATATTTTAGTTTTTGATTTTGATCCACTTGGTGAAGTTGTCAAAAGTAGGGTAGAACTCTCTTTTGCTACAAAAGATGAGCTCTTTGATGAGATGCGAAGAGTTGACGAATTTGTAAAAGAGCAGAAACGTTAGAAAAGTTCTAACGGATCTATATGCGAGTCTCTTTGTGTTACTTCAAAAACAAGTTCATCGTTTACACGCCCGATAACGGAGCCTTTAACAATTTTTGAACCTTTTTGAATACCAGGTGCTATTTGTGTAAGATTTGCATAGATCGTGTGTAAACCGTTGTCATGTTCAACGATGACGACGTTATCCAAAAGAGGTGTATTTTTCGCAAATATTACTTTCCCATTAAAGACATTTCGTACTTTTTCACCCTTTTGATTTGGTGCTAAAGATACTGATTCATTAAAAATCTTGATGTTATATATTGGATCTGTATAGTTTCCATATTTTTTTGTAACTCTATACCCTTCAATCGGAGCGATTGTTTTTTCACCTGAATAATGCACAGTTTCGAGACTTTGATAACTGCTACCAACTTTTTTCACTTTGTCTGCTGCAGTATTTACACCTTTTCCAAGTTTCTCCTGAGGTGTACTTTGAGATGTACTTTTAGGTTGGGGCGTATTATTCATGGCTTGTTTCTGACGTTCTCTTTCTTCTGCTCTTCTTTTTTCATCTATTTTGACAATATTGAGACTTGCAAGTGTTTGTTTGAGTGAATCTTGCTGTTGCAATATTTTTTCAAGAGCTACTTTATAGTTTTGTTTGTTGATTTTGAGTTTTACCAACTCTTTTTCATTATCTTCTTTTGCAACTTTTAGTTCTTTTCGCTTTTGATCTATAGATGAAATTTCACCTTTGATCTGAACACTTCTTTGCTGTAACGTGCTCATTTGTTCGCCTGTCTCAAAAAACTTTGTATTAAGTTCTTTGATATCACTCTTTGTCTGTTTTGCTAAAACTTTAATAATCTCTTCACTCATGATAGAATCAAGATTTGCACCCTCTTGTTTATCTATAAGTATTGTCAAAGATGCCATTCTGGCAATATTAAATATGAGCTTTTGTTCCGTATCTTCTTGATCTTTTTTGAGTTTAGCCTGTGTTTTTGAAAGACCGTTGAGTTCGTTAATATTACTCTTATAGATGGTTGCTTTAAGCCCAAGAGCTTGTTCGAGTTCTTGTAACCTTGCTTGCTGTTTTTGTATAGTCAGCGTTTGATCGAGAATCTCTTTCGCATTTTGTTCCATTTTGGAATAGATGGAAGAGTACTCATTTTTTGTACTGTTAATGGCAGACGTTGTGCTTTTTATCTTTTTATCAACGGTAGAAGCGTTGGCAAAAAGAGAAAAAAGAAGTGCAATAAATAAAAATTTCATCATACCTCTTCTTTGTATCCCACAACTATTAAACTTGCCAGCAAGATAGAGATAAGAACTGCAACACCCAGTAAAATAGAGCCATCGCTTAACCATTCAAAAATTGTGATATCTATACCAATGACGCTTAATTGATCAGCTGTCCATGTACTCACAGAAATACCATAAAAAAAGAAAATTGCCATAAAAGATGCAATAAATGCATCAATGAGTGCAAGTCTGAACAATACAGCAGATCTAAGCCAAACTGGTGCACCAAAGAGTCCCATAATATTCATGCGCTCACTATGTTTAAACTGCCAAATTCTAAGTTCTTTTGCGATTAATAAAACTGTGACTAGCAATATGACAAGGGTAAAGAGTTGTGTGATCTGTTTAAACAACAAAAGTAGTTTATAAACAGTGTCATGATTACTTGAAAAATCTTCAACTCTTGTGATTGAACTATTTTTTTTCAAAGTTTTAGTCAGGCTTTCTACTTCATAACTTGATGGAAACGTTTTAAGATGAATACGATAAAACTTTGGCAATGAAAGTTTTAACAGCTCAATATTTTTTTGACTGATATTCTCTTGTAGTTTCGTGATGATTTCATCCGCAGACAAGATGTCAATTTTCTCAATATTTGAACTGTACGTTTTAAATGTGTCACTAGAAATAGGTGCATTTGAAACGACAATCATCGAGTATGAAGATGAAAGTTTTTCTTCATATGCTTCGAGTGCTCTGTCATTGATAATAAAAATCTGAATGGCAAATAGAATTGAGAATAGTGCTAAGATAAGAGAAAAATGGTTTTTAAGTGACTTCATAAATTGTTCCAAATTCGATGTGGAGATGTTTGTACGGTATTTTCATATTTTCAGGAATATGGTGTGTGACTACTATAATGGTTGTTTTTAACTGAGTATTTGCGCCCTCAAGAAGATTCCAGATAAGTTCAGCTGAATAATCATCGAGATTTCCAGTTGGTTCATCTGCTAAAATCAAGATAGGGTTGTGTGATAATGCCCTTGCCATAGCAACGCGTTGCTGCTCTCCACCACTGAGTTCTTGCGGATATTTACCTGATTGATGGTTGAGTTTGACATGACTTAAAAGTTTGTGAACCTGTTGCTCGCTGACACTTTTTTGAAAGCCGCCGATGATAAGAGGCAGCATAACATTTTTTTCGATTGTCCACTCTTTGATGAGTTTATAATCTTGAAAAACAATGCCTATATGTTGTCTTAGAAAGTTGAGTTTTTTAGAGCTTATATTTTTGATCTGTGCTCCGCCGACAACAAGACTTCCCTGTTTTGGTTTGATTGCGCCATAGAGAGACTTTAAAAGTGTAGATTTTCCACTTCCGCTAGCCCCTGTGATAAAGGTAAAACTGCCAGAGTCAACGGAAAAATTTGCCTGATTGATGATCGTCTCATCTTTGTTGTATGCGAGAGTTAACTCTTCTGCTATGATCACTTTATCCATGTAACATCTCATTTAAAATTTTGTGGGCTGCTAAATTTGCAGATGACCGAAGAGGCGATTTTGGAAAATATCTTGTTTGTTCGCCATCTAAAATAGCATAAAGATGTTCTGGTCTATCAAAGCTTCCCATTGATATTCTAAAAACAATCATATTTTTATTTTCGACATTATATACTCTTTCGATATGAATAAAACCATCATCGAATTTTTTTATAATACCATTGAAGTTTGCCAGAGTTTCAGGTGTCGCAGATATATCAGAAAAATCAAAACTATCGCTTACATGTAAAGGCTCGCTCTGCTCATCATTAATCATTGTAATATCATAGATATTTTTTTCCATTTTGCGCCATCTGTCTTCGTATTTGCTCACTATAGCGATATCTTGGTTTTTATTTATCTGCAATTTTACCTTCGTTCTTGAGATAAAAGTCTCGTACGAAAAAGCATAATAATTTTCACTGTCGGTTCTGAGTTCTAGCTGTCCTCCAACTTTTAAAACACGCGTGGCTTCATCAATAAACTTTTTAGAGATAACACGGCGATGCGGTTTTTTATCCCAAGGAACCGGAAAATGGACATAGATTTTTCCGACGATATTGGATGGAACTTGTTCTAAGAAAAGTCTCGCATCATAATCTAAGATGAGTAAATTTTCAAGATTTTGGATACTGATTTGTTTTAAAACCTGTTCTATCGATGGACGATGAATCTCGATGCCAATAAAAAGAATATCAGGATTATTTTTAGCTTGGTGAAGAATATGTCTTCCTGAACCAAATCCTACTTCTATATGCACTTCTTTGTCGGTTGGAAAATTTGTAGCAAAGTATTCTATATCTTTGAGTGCTGTGCTGCTCTCAAGATGCATATTTTGTTTGCCATCTACTACATTGGAAGAGAGAACTTCCATTTGAGAAATTTTTGCATAAGATAAAAGCGCTTGATGTACCAAATACGTAGACGAGGGACGTGAAAGTTTGTCGGCTTTAAGAAGGCTTCTTCCCTCTTCTTCAATAGAAAGGAGGAAAAATTCTGTTCCTTCTATATTTACGCTTACAAGCTGTTCTTCTGAATGTTTGATATTTTTAGCTAAAAAATCAAATGTAATCTTCCCTTCATGTGAGGGGAAGTCTATCTTCTTAAAACTGTTTACATGTAAGTGAGGCATATTAGAGAGAACCTGTGTCTAGATCTGGTGCAGCTTCTATAGTACTTTTTACCGGCTCAGGAGCAGGTGTTGGAGCCGTTACAGCTGGCTTATTCACTTGAGTATTTTGCAAATCATTTTGCAACACTCTTTTTTGTTCCCCTTGAAGAGGAAGTGCGTCTGATGAGATAGTTGCTTCGATACTTGGTTCTGAAGAAATATTATACTCATCTACACCCATAACTTGGTATTTGTAAACGGTTCCAGCATAGATGTTAGGATCAGTGAATCGTGTATCTGTAATCCCTCTTATCTCATCTACGTTAGAGTTAAACCAGCCTTGTCTTGCTGTTTTGATAAGGGTATAACTTTTAATTCTTCGGTCACTACTAATCCATCTGAGTTCAGCTTTATTATTTACAATTTTTGCTTCCATCATGTCAGGTGTTTTTGGTTTAATAAGTGTGATTCCCTGAAGGGCAGGTGTAGTTGTGTCACTTTCCAATCCATCTTTATCAACAGCAGTCACACGGTAAAAATACTGTTTCCCGTCATCTTGGACATCATCAGTAAAATTGTTCGTCACAAGCTTCCCATGATATTCTAAAACACCAGTTGCGCTTTCACCTCTGTAAAGTTTGTAATAAGAAAAATCACTTACATTTGAGGGTTGCCAAGTGAGCTTGATCTTTTTAGGAAGATTGTTTGTGACGATGAGTCCTTGAATATCCGGCGGAAGTTGCTTTGTTACGGCTTGGACAACTTGGCTAGGTGTTGACTCGATATTGTCAAATGTAACAGATCTGATTCTGTATTTGTAGATTTGGCCATCAGCCAATTTTGTATCAATATACTCTGCATGTAATCTGCCATCAATATGTGCAACATCTTTGAAATCATCATCTTTAAGGGATTTTCGCTCCAGAATATAACCGCTTACTCTTGAATTTGTATGTGGTCTCCAAAGTATTTTCACACTTCTTGGCATATTTTGAATGCTGTCTATCCATGCAACAGAGGGAAGTACAGGCAGTGTACTGACTGTGAGAGTTTCTGATTTTTGGCTTTGCGCTTTATCTGAAAATGTTGTGAAAAAATATTGATATTTTGTATTTGGAACGACACTATTATCTTCATAATGTGTTGCAAAACGGTTATCAACTGTTGCATATCTGCTGATCTGTGTATCATCTTTTTGCGGATCATTTCTATAGACATATATTCCCGCTACTCTCGGATCTTTAACATCTTTCCACTCAAATGCAATAGACTTCATATCTTCCATGTGCCCGTTGAGGGAGATTACAGGTAAAGTTGTGTCTATAGCATCTTCAGGTGGTGTTGGTGTTGAACCGTTACATCCGCTCAGAAGAAGCGCTAAAACCGAGCTTAATGTTATCAGGTTTAATAGTTTCATTAAAATTCTCCATATCAAAGTTTTTTTCTATAAATTGTAACATATCTTTATCTAATGGAGCAATGAAAGACTCCGTATTTTTCGTAGTTGGATGGATAAAGTACAGTAAATAAGCATGTAGCAAAATATGTTCCGATTTCTCTTTTTTCTCTTTCGTACCATACAAATGATCACCGATAATATGACGATTGAGTTTTTCTAAGTGAACACGTATCTGATGTGTTCGGCCTGTAAAAAGCTTACATGTAAGTAATTCACAGCTTTCATCAAGACTCAAAAGCGTCTTTTTAAACTCTGTTTTTGCAGATTTTCCGTGTGAAAGTATTGCCATTTTAAGGCGGTTGTGAGAACTTCTGGCAATAGAACCTTCGACAACTGTAATATCATCTTTGAGTGGTGGCGTTGAGATAGCAAGATAATATCTTCCCATTGTTTTATCTTGAAGCTGTAAAGAGAGAGCTTCATGAGCTTCGTTTGTTTTAGCGATAACCATCGCTCCGCTAGTACCTTTGTCAAGTCTGTGGACAATGCCGTGACGCTCTTCACCGCTTATGGTTGATAGTCTGATACCTCTATGTTTTAGCCAATCTACAAGTGTTGGTTCTTTCACGCTTGGGGCAGGGTGAACAGTGAGTCCTGAGGGTTTATTGATAACGAGCAGGTCGTTGTCTTCATAAAGAATTTCGACATCAAAGTCTATTTTTTGAGGGCGTGTTTCTTTCGCCTCTGGAAAAATAACAGTTACTTGTTGATCAGCTTTGAGCTTGACGCCTGGACGTGCCAAGATCTTTCCATCAACGCTGACGGCATTTTGTTTAATAAGCTGGACTATTTGAGAACGGGTTTGACCGATCTGCTCTGTCAAAAAACTGTCTAATCTTTGTTCGTTTTGGATTGTATAGGTTTGAGTGTTCATTAGTTAATTACGACCTTTGTTATGTTACAATCTCATAGTTTTTTTAGGAGTTGTGTAGTTTGTGGAGATTTGATAGGCGAATTTTAGCACAATTTGATTTCATTACCATTATCTTTATTATGCCGCTTATATTTACTTCACACTGGCTTATAGGTGAAGTTGTTCCGGCATTGGCACAAAAACATACAGCTTATGTTTTTTTCTCCTTTCTTGCTTTTATAGGAGTATTTTTTCTTCCTATAAGACGCATGAACTGGCTTATTCCTCTTATTTATTGGATCAATATTATTTTGCTTCTCGGAGTTGAATTTATTGGTCATTCCCGTCTTGGTGCAAAACGCTGGATCGATATTCCTCTTATAAATGCAACAATCCAACCCTCAGAATTTGTTAAACCCGCACTCATCTTGATGCTTGCATATCTTATCAGTAGATCTCCGCCCCCGCCAGATGGCTATAGAATCAAAGATTTTTTAAAGATATCGATGTATATTATGCTTCCGTTTGTCTTGATTGTGAAAGAACCCGATCTCGGTACGGCTCTTGTGCTAGTACTGATCGGTTATGGCGTTTTATTTCTTGTGGGAGTGTATTGGAAAATCTGGGCAAGTATGCTGGTGGCTATGCTTGTAGTATTTCCTTTAGCATACACGCAAGTACTGCATGATTATCAGAAGCAAAGACTTTTGGACTTTGTAAGTGAAAAACCATCTTATCACGTTCAGCAGTCCATTATCGCAATAGGCTCTGGCGGTTGGACTGGAAAACATAAAGATGATGCCACACAGACACAGATGAAATTCTTGCCTATTGCAACGAGTGATTTTATTTTTGCTTATGTGGTTGAAAGAACAGGCTTTTTAGGAGCTCTGTTTTTGATCACTATTTATGTAATTTTAATCTTGCATCTTGTTACTTTAAGTATCTATCATAATGATTATTATATAAAAGTTGTTGCATCGGCCATTGGTTTGATGGTATTTGTCTATATGAGTGTAAATATTGCTATGACAATGGGATTAGCCCCTGTTGTTGGGGTTCCACTGCCCATGTTTAGTTATGGTGGAAGTAGTTTTTTAAACTTTATTATTCTCTTTGCTGTTATGGAAAATTTGATAGCTTTTAGGTTCAAAGACTCCTATGATGGGCGTGGTACAAAGAGTTTTGTGTAAATTCACACGCTTTCAATTTTATTTAATAAATATCAAGTATAATTTCAGCCTCAAACGTGTCTGACATGTTTGCATGGAGGGTTTTTAGCTCAGCTGGTTAGAGCTCCCGGCTCATAACCGGGCGGTCCAGGGTTCGAGTCCCTGAGAACCCACCACCTCCAATTACTTAAAATACAATCTTTTCAATTTCTAAATTTCCAAAACTTAAATTATTTCAAAATTTTTCCCGTTATTTTTGCTTTCTTGGTATAAATCTAGCATACATCAGTAAGCGTTGCATGTTATGTATATCACAGTAGCGAGAAAATGAAAAAGAAGAGTACACCCTGTTGAAACAGGGTGTAAGGGTTAAGTACGTTGAAAAGGTTTAGGCTAATCTTTTAGCGATCATCCCTATGCCCTCTGTCATCATGTTTTTGGTTGCCATGATCATTACCTCGGTGATCGTTTTTACGATCATCTCGGCGGTCGTCTCTATTGTCATATCCACGATTATCATGATGTCTTTCTTGGTAACGAGGAACATATTCATTTCGGTACCAGTCGTCATGTACAAATAAAACTCGCTCGTGGCAGGCATTATATTTGTGACAGTATTTATTCCAATGCTTGGACTGATATGGCGGAACACGTAGATAGATTGGCGCTCTGTTTCTTGAAACTCCACGATCAATAACCATTGGTTGAGCATAGATTACTCTCGGTTGTGGATAGTCACCGATGTTCAGTTGTCCATAGAAACCCGGCTGGCCGATGCTAAGGGAAACCCCAACATCAGCGGCCGATGCTGTGGTAGAAAAAGATGCAAGGGCAATTGCCACTGTTATAAGAAAACGTTTCATTATGACTCCTTTTATAATGATGATGCAGTGTAGCACATAAAATGATTATAAACATTTCTCTCTTAAATTTATATAATGCCAATTGATTTTAGAATTGGCAAGTGATAAGTGTAATAAATGCTAAAATCTCTTTCATCTCAGGAATAAAATGAATAGATATTTGTATATCAATGAGGCAGAGAACTTTTTATTATTGATGGATTAGAGTAAGTACTTCTTTACACAAGCGAGTGATCGAAGCAAAATCTTTTTTCTCTATCGCAGACTTTGGTACGATCCAGCTTCCTCCTGCACATAAGACATTTGGCAGAGCTAAAAACTCTTTGACATTGCCAAGATTGATTCCACCAGTTGGACAAAATTGCATACTAGCAAATGGACCGCTAAAGGCTTTAAGTGTTTCGATGCCGCCAACGGCTGTTGCAGGAAAAAGTTTACAGTGAAAAAATCCTCCATTTAGTGCCATCATCACATCACTTGCAGTTGCGACGCCGGGAATAAACGGGATATTAAGAGTTTTGGATATATCCATCAGTTCGGTGTTGATACCAGGACTAAAAACAAACTGAGCGCCATGTTCTACCGCTTTTTTAAATCCTTCAAAATTGATAACAGTTCCAACTCCCACAGCCATTTGGGGGAGCTCTTTTGAGATGATTTCTATCGCTTTAAGTCCTGCTTGGGTGCGTAAAGTGATCTCCATAAGAGCGATTCCACCCTCAAGAAGTGCGAGAGCAAGAGGAAGTGCATCTTCTACGTTATCGATGGCGATTACTGGTACGATCGGGGATATTTTCATTACATCATAAGCATTCATGCTCTCTCTCCTCCAGTAATATCGAAGACACAAGCACCTTCTTCGGCGCTGCTAATGGAGTTTCGGATGCTGACAAAAAGTTCTCGTCCAAAACCATGACGATTTGCAGAGAGATCAGGCTTACATGTAAGACGCTTTGCCAACAGTTCTTTATCGACTAAAAGTTCAACACTGCCGTTGTTTACATCAAAACGAATTCTGTCGCCGTTTTCTATGATGCTAAGCACGCCGCCATCAAGCGCTTCGGGAGTCATATGAATGGCTGATGGGACTTTGCCTGATGCACCCGACATTCGTCCGTCTGTGACTATGGCGACTTTGTAACCTTTTTCTTGCAATACGCCAAGTGGCGGCATAAGACCATGAAGCTCTGGCATACCATTGGCTTTTGGACCTTGAAAACGTACAACGGCGATAAAATCTCTGTTTAACTCACCTTTTTTAAAGGCCACTTGAAGTGCTTCTTGACTTTCAAAGACAAGTGCCTCAGTTTCGATGGTAAGATGTTCATTTTTTAGCGCTGAGGTTTTGATAACACTTCGTCCGATATTGCCGTTAAGAAGTTTTAGACCGCCCTCAGAACTATATGGTGCATCAACGCTTGAAACCACACTTGTATCTTTGGAAATTTTTGCACCTTCATTGAAATGAAGTTTTCCATCAACCAATGATGGCTCTACGACATAGCGATCAAGCCCTTTGCCTATTATTGTCTGGACATCGTTATGAATTAGTCCTGCATTTAAGAGTTGATTTATCACAACACTCATCCCGCCGGCCTCTCGAAATGCATTCACATCGGCTTGTCCATTTGGATACATACGACAAAGCAGGGGAATCACTTTTGAGATCTGATCAAAATCATCCCATGTAAGAATAATACCAGCGGCTCTAGCCATGGCTATGAGGTGGATAGTGTGATTTGTCGATCCGCCCGTTGCCATAAGTCCGATGATGGCATTGACAAAGCTTTTCTCATCGATCACTTCACCGATAGGAAGATAGTTACCTGAAACCTCAGTCATCGTCAAAATCTGCTTTGCGGCCTCTGCTGTGAGTGCTTCGCGAAGCGGAGTGTTGGTGTTAACAAAAGAGCTGTTTGGCAGTTGTAATCCCATCATTTCAAGTAGCATTTGATTTGAGTTTGCTGTGCCGTAAAAGGTACATGTCCCGCTACTGTGGTACGACGCTGATTCAGCTTTTAAAAGATCTGCTTCGCTGACATTGCCTTTGGCAAACTCTTGACGGATTTTGGCTTTTTCTGAGTTGCTGATGCCTGAGGGCATTGGGCCTGCTGGAACAAAGACTCCCGGAAGATGTCCAAAGGAAAGCGCACCTATCACAAGACCTGGAACGATCTTATCGCAGACTCCAAGATAAAGTGCCCCATCATATACATTGTGTGAAAGAGCGATAGCCGTCCCCATAGCGATATTATCTCGGCTAAAGAGGCTGAGTTCCATGCCCGGTTGGGACTGGGTAACACCATCACACATCGCAGGCACACCTCCTGCTACTTGAGCCATTGCTCCTGCGTCATGCAGAGTTCGTTTGATAAGAGCAGGGTAGAGTTTGTAGGGTTCATGCGCTGAGAGCATATCGTTGTAGGCAGTGACGATGGCGATGTTTGGCGTGATGAGAGCTGAGAGTGAAGATTTATCTTCAGCGTCCATCGGTGCCATCGCATGTGCGAGATTGCTACATCCGAGTTTTTTACGATTGACTCCGTGAGTTTTGGCATCACGGATACGCTGTAAATAGATGCTACGGCTTTTAAAAGAGCGTTCTTGTATCTGCGTGGTTACACGTTGGATAATCTCATTCATGCGTAATATACCTCAATCTCTTTGGTGTGTTGTTTTAAAATGGAACGAATCGGCATAGCAAAAATGTCATCACCCTCCATCGCCTCATTATAAACTTCTAGTTTTGAATTTCCCTGAAAATGCAGATAGATTCGATTACTTGAGAGAATAGCTTTTGGTGTAAGACTCATTCGTGTATGTGGAGCAGTTGTTGGCTCTATAGCTATACAAATCTCATTAGTTGTATATGCTTCACTTAGTCTTGGATTATTTGGAAAGAGGGAAGCTGTGTGCGCATCATTTCCCATTCCTAGAACAATCACATCAAAAGGAAAGAGTAAAGATTGAATCTTTTGAGAACACTCTACCTCTGCGTTAAGAGCGTCGCTGCTCTCTATAACCATTCCTACAAAAGTGGCTTTTGAAGCATAGTTTTGCAGGAGCGTTTCACGTATTAGTTTCTCATTACTCTCATTATGTTCGGGAGATACCCATCGCTCATCACAAAGGCCAATACGAACATGTTCCCAATCAATCTCTATAGAACTGAGTGCAGAAAAAAGTTTTAATGGTGTTATCCCGCCTGAGACGAGTAGGGTTGCCCTCCCTTTTTGTTTGATAGCACAAGTGAGGTCTTCGGCGATGACCAGAGCTAGTTTTAAAGCAAGCTCACTGTCCTTTCTAAACTCATGAAAATGAATGTTACTCATGCCAGCTTCTACCATCTCGTGCAACGAGTTCAACTGCGGCGGTAGGTCCATCAGTTCCTGCACTGTAACTTTTCATTGAAACGATATTTTCTTTCCAGCCATCAAGGATAATATCGGCCCATTTCCATGCTGCTTCAACTTCATCAAGACGCATAAAAAGAGTTGGATTACTGCGAATCACATCGAGCATCAGTCTCTCATACGCTTCAGGTTTCCTTGGTTCGTTCATGGGAGCATTGAGTTCTAGATCAACTTGTTGCAGACGCATCTGTTCACTCAAACCGGGGATTTTATTCATGAGTTTAAGTTGGATACTCTCTTTTGGCTGTAGAGAGATAACCAGTTTGTTGTCTGAGATACAACGACCCTTATTGGCGAAAATAGAGTAGGGCACTGACTTAAACTGGATAATGATCTCTGAATTTCGGTTACGTAATCTTTTGCCGCTACGAAGATAAAACGGAACACCATTCCAACGCCAGTTATCGATGTCAACACGAATAGCCGCGTAAGTCTCAGTCGTGCTCTCCTCCATCCCATCACCCTCACGATATCCCGGAACTGCTACGCCGTTGCTAGAACCTTTTGCATATTGGGCACGCACTGTTTTTTGCTCAATATCTGAGACACTCATGTGGCGTAGTGATCTCAGGACTTTCACTTTTTCATCACGAACACTGTCCGCGTCAAGTGAACATGGCGGCTCCATAGCTACAAGACACAGCAGTTGCATCAAGTGGTTTTGGATCATATCGCGCATCGCGCCGTAATCATCATAATAGCCCCAACGTCCCTCAACTCCTACACTTTCAGAAACGGTGATCTGAACGTGGTCGATATTGCTCGCATCCCATAAAGGCATAAAAAATCGATTGGAAAAGCGTAGTGCCATAATATTTTGAACAGTGTCTTTTCCAAGGTAATGATCGATGCGATAGACTTGAGATTCTTTAAAATATTTTAGAACTTCGACATTTATAACTCGTGATGATGCAAGATCCCGTCCTATAGGTTTTTCAAGGACGACACGAGAACTTTTTGTGATCAGCTTCGTAGTATTTAAAGCCTTACAAACAGCTCCAAAAAAGCTAGGTGAAGTGGAAAGATAGTTAATTCTCTCACGATCAGGAAACTCATCAAGAACTTTTTTAAGAGTGCCGTAGCTTGTTTCATCTCCAAGATCGAGTTGGATGACGATAAGATGTGCTTTGAAGTTTTCAAATTTTACTTCATTAAATACATCCTCGGCTAAAAATTCCTGAAGTTTTATTTTGACAAGCTCACTATGCTCATCAAGGCTCATAGAAGAGCGTGTAGTGGAGATGATTCGGCTTTGATGATTGAGATAACCATCATTAAAAAGGTGATAAAGTGCGGGCATAAGTTTACGAAAAGCCAGATCCCCATGACCGCCAAAAATAATAACATCACATAAATTTTCTATTTCACTCATAAATACTCTTTTATTATATAAATTTTTACCATTGTACTCTCTTCTATAATAGAGACTTTAAAAAAACGATTAAAATTTCATCAATTATAATGATGATCTTTTGCATAATGGGCTGAACCTAGCATTGCTGTCTCGGGGTTGAGAGATAGTTTGATCGACATTGATTGGAGCATCTTCGAAAAACGTCCTTTGTTACAAAACGCCTTTAAAAATGTCTCACTTTGCATAAAAGGCAAGATTTTTGGAGCGATACCGCCTCCGATGTAAACTCCGCCTAAAGAGAGTGATTTGAGTGCTATATTCCCTGCTTCAGCGCCGTATATTTCAACAAATAAACGTAAAGTCTCAACACAAAGAGGATCATTTTCCTCTAAAGCATATTGGCTGATAAGTGCACTTTTATCTTTATTTGAACCTATTTTTGTAATGGAATCTGGTTCTTTGGCAAACTCTGAAGCCACTAGAAAATCATAGATATTGGCAATCCCCGGCCCCGAAAGTATCCGCTCATAGCTTACATGTAAGGGATAATGTTCTCTTAGCCAAAGTAAAAGGGCATCTTGTTGAGGTGTCTGTGGAGCAAAATCACTGTGTCCACCCTCAGAAGAGATAGGATGATAACGTAGTCCATCAAAATAAAGCATCGCTTCTCCAAGACCTGTTCCAGCGGCGATCACGGCACAATTGCCTTTTTTTGTTTCTGTAGAAGTATTAAGATCGATAAATTCATCTTTGCGAAGATAGAGCATCCCATAAGCGGTTGCTTCTAAATCGTTTAGAAGATAAACACTATTTGTATTCAATACTTCTTGTAGATCAGTTGTTATTATCTCCCAAGGAAGATTGGTTGTACGGCATTTTCCATCGATAATGGGTCCTGCAATACCAAAACAGGCAGTTGTAATTTTGGTATCTGGAACTTGTGCCAACAACTCATGTATCACATCAGAAAAATTTGCATAGTCTTGACTCACAAATTGATGCTGAAGTTCAAGTATAACTCCTTCTTGCGTGTTCTTATAGAGCGCAAGATTTGTCTTTGTTCCACCGATATCGCCGGCTAATATCATAAAAACTCCTTCATTTTGGGGATGATAAATAGATAAATGCATTAATGAACTGCTCATGCGTCACTTCTAAAGAAGCGTGATAAAACTCTTCCCAAGCTTCTCTTCGTGCTTCATCATAATTTGCTGAGCCATTTTTACTTTCCCACAACATTCTCACAGCATAACCGATAAGAACATCGAGAATAATATCATCATCGATGCGTAAATCTGGATTTGCTTTGAACAGTTTAGTTAAACTCTCAATCGCTTCGATGTTTAATTGTCGGTATGCAGGGGCTTCTATGCTTTGAAGCAAATCTTCCACACTGCGGGAAAAACTTTGTTCTCCCGCGGTAGATGCAAGTGTGTGTTCTGTGCCAAGTCGATTTTGAATATTGTATTTATCTCCGATTACCAGAGCATTACATTGGTGAAGCATATGCCAGACATCTTTGTAAAAATGGGGTGAAAGACGGCTGAGCATCCCCTCATTTTTCCTCCATTCACTCCAATCCTTAATCGTACTATTTTCATTCTCTGAAGAACTCATCGTGTGTGCATGTAAGAGTGAAACTCCTGAACTATGTAAGTTTTCCTGATGAATTAGCTCTGATGTTTCATGTATAAATGACTCTAAGATAGAACGGATACGATTAAAAATATCATGTGGAGCTAAGCTAAGTAATCGCTCATACGCATCTCCGATAGGAAGATTTTCCTCTCGGCTAATGCGTCCTACAAGAAGTTGCACAAAATACCAAGTACGTAAAGTAATCATATCTTTAAAAAGCTGAGGTTCACTGCGGATAAGGTGTCCTAGATGCATGATAACTTCTTGTGTCAATATTCCTTCTGCACGGTTGTTTCCACAGGATTCATTGATAACTTTTACGATGGCAGAATTTTCAGAAGGTTTTGATAAGGTCGCATTTTCACTATAAGCACGCCCTACAGCAAGACGTTTTTGATGGATGATAATATCAAGAAGAGCATCTTCAAGACGATCATCATATTTCCCTAAAGCTGCGCCCATAAGACGCACATTTGTCCAGTCAAGTGCCAATGCCGCTGATTCATAAAGTGTATCAGCTTCTTGGACTTCTATATGAAGATCACTTAAGTTTAGTCCATGTATATCATCGATTCGCTCAACACTTGCAGTACTTAAAAGTTGTCGAAGAGGACCGAGTTTTATGGTCATAGAATTACACGATCCATTTTGAAAATCATGTAAAAGTCTAAGAACTTCTTTATCTCTTCCCTCTTGAAGCATATCCTCTCTTACTAAAAATGGTAATATCGGCTGTCCTGGCTGATCCCAGTGCGTCGTCAAAAACTTCAAAGATGAGCGAAATCTTTCAACAAGAAGGGTGTTATCATAGCTAAAATAAAAACCTCTTGGATTGAAATAGTAAGGAAGAAAGAGAATCTCTTCATGAGAGAGAATATGTAGTTTTGCTGTAGTAATGGTTCTTGCCGCCAACAAAGGTCTTCCGCTCAGTCCCAATTTATTGTTTTTTCCAAGCTGGGTATGTGCGAGTGAAAGCATTGATGCGTGCATAATTTGGATGGGTTTTAGTTCTTTAATGGTTTCACTTAATATTCCAAGATCGAGAAGCTGCTGTTTGACACTTTCGTTTTGGGCTAAGATGCAAACAAGTGGATGTGTAGTTCGTTTTTGACCTATTCGCTCACGACGACGCAGAGGATCAATGTCGCTAGGACGAAGGAGTCCATCTTGAATCATATCGGAGAGCATAAAGAGACTTTGTGCCCAAACAAGAGGAAGATTTTCATTTGCAACTCGCTCTTGTGAAGAGGGATTTTCCTTTTCGGCATCGATGAGCTCTTTTGGAACGATGTAGAGTTCAGGGAGTAATTTCACTCCCTCGCGCTCTATAAACAACGGTTCTAGCTTTTTTCTCCAGTGCGTGATTGCTTCACTATCTTCACGCATATGTGCATCAAGTAGCAGATAAGTAAAAAAGAGAGGCCACTGGGATTCTATATGTTTAAATGTTTGCAATTCTGAAGGCTCATAATGCAGACGTGAATGATCTTCGATACTGCTTTGATGACCGTCAAGCAAAAAGCGTTTACAGCCATAACGGCCTGAGAGTTTTTTGATAATTTTAGAGAGTGTTTTGTTTACTAAAAGTTCATCTTCAACAGCGTAAGCGGGATAACCGATGATACTAAGGAGCGCGGCATCGGTTTCTTTAGAATTGGACTCACGCGGTAAAAGTCCTTGAAGCGTCAAACGAGAACGAGCGATATCACTTGGTACTACATGTATGAGTGCTTCTTGACTTGCAACATTACCATAAAGGTTAAATCCGCTCATCGTTTCAAGTGCCGCTTTTGCCATACCTACCGAACTACAGTTGATCTCGGTACCTCCGGAGTTTATCTTGTTTCCACGTTCCCAAATTCCATAATCGGGAGTACAGTATGTGCGGCTGATATAGTGAACGAGATTTTGAACGAAGTTGACTTCATCGAGAGTGTAGATCAGTCGTAAACCTGAAGCGATCATTTGAGCCATCATGAGAAGAAAGAGTGAGGTTGCATCAAGCTGTAAATGTCCCCATTCATGGTCGCCGACAACTGCTAAACCTGTTGATGTTCCATACTTTGCATGCAGTGCATCGCCTTGGCTTAGAGTATTTTTGAATCTTTCTACCCGATCAGACTGCCGCATCATAGCCACGAGCAGCCCTCGCATCAGTTTTACGACACTTTGACCTAGAGAGTAACTGCGGCAATGGTCTGGATTGTATTTACGATACGCAAGGGCTAATCCCCAGACACTCATAATACTGTAAACATTGTCTCTAACCCAAGCGTCAGTGTAATCACCATGAGCATTAACCGCTGTACTTGCAGGAAGCAGACCCGTGATGGGGTCTTGTCTTGAGAGAATTATTTTATTTATAGAGTCATAATGGCGTTCAAGCGAAATATACATTTCATTTAAATTCATCTTATAAAGCCTTTTAGAATCGGTATGGATACCACTTGTGTTATCCTACCTGATTTTAGATTTAGGAGTCGAGATAAAATGGATGTTTTTTAAACAAGTAAAAGCTCTATATCATTTTGTTCTTTTGGCGTAAGGGTAAAGTCAAAGATGGAAAGATCCTCTCGCATGTGTTTCGTCGAAGAGGTTCCAGTGAGAGGAGTGATACCCATCTGTATCAAAAAACGAAAAAAGATTTGAGCGGCTGTTTTGTTGTACTCAACACTGAGCGTTTGCAGTAGAGGATGGCTTAAAAGGTGAGGGTTTGCAGTCAAAGACCAAAAACTTTGATAGGTGACATCATGTGTCAAACACCATTCTCGTAACTCTTTATCATATCCGCTATCTGCATAAAATCGATTTTGTAAGATGCTCGGTTTTATTTGCGCTTCATCGTAAAGTTTTTGAAGCACTTCAAGATCATAACAGTTGCTGATTCCAAGGCGGAGCGCTTTTTTTTGATTGTAGATCTCTTCCATAGAACGCCAAACTTCTAAAAGATTTGAAAAAGGAAACAGGGGAGAATGCAAGATCAATCCATCTACATACTCTGTTTGTAAGTTTTGCAGACTTTTTCTAAAAGATTGAGCTACCTGTTGGCTAAGTGAACTATTTTTATCATAAGGGATATTGTTTGGATCTTGTCCGCCAAGAGGAGTAAATTTTGTTTGTATATAAAGTTTCTCACGCTTTATTCCCTCTTTTTTTAGTTCTGCTAAAGCTTTTCCTATTCCGGCTTCTTGATAATGTTTTGGTTGGCATGCGGTATCAATACCCAAAAATCCTTGATGTATAGCCTCTATGACAAGTGCGGCAGTATGTTCTTTTTTCCAAGCTGTTCCATATAAAAGTGGTGGAATTTGTGTCATAAGAGTTCCTTCTTTTTGTAATACTATCTAAAAAGACTCTAAAGAGGAAATCATGTAACTTTTCTCTGATACACTTTGCCTTCAAATAAAAAAGTGGGTGAATAAATGAAAAAATTTTTGACATTATTGGGTGTAGTTGTTTTAGCCGTGGGTGCATATATTGTCTGGCATGTCGTTTTAAATTATAGATTTGAAGAGATAAGTAAAGATAAAGTTTATAAATCAAGATTGATAAATCCGGATAAATTAGGCGGATACTTAACAGAATATAAGATCAAAACAGTCATAGACCTCATAGATCCGATAAGACATGATAAATTGGATAATGGAAGACAAGCAAATATAGATGCTGAAGCAGCTGCGGTACAAAAATATAATGAAGAACACCATACAAATGTCGTACATGTAAACATTCCCTCTAGTCAAATTCCAACAAAAGAAACATTGAGCAGATTTTTTCAAGTCCTAGATAATAATGCAAGTTATCCAGTGCTTATCCATTGTTACGATGGAACAGGCAGAGCGCCACTATATAGTGCGATTTATAGAGTGGAATATGAAAAATGGAAAAACGGGGATGCAAGAGCAAAAACAAGAGTTGTAGTTGAAGGTTTTGGTTACAGAAGCAGTTTCGCTGATGGAAAAGGTAAGGGTGATTTTTTAATGCACTATAAACCTCGTTCAGACGGCAAAGATGCAACAATCAATCAATTACAGGATCATTGATTTTAGAAAATTTTAAAAACTGCTCGAGAGTTTTAAGTGAACTTTTTTCATTGAACTCTTTTGTTGCAGTCGTGCCTATTTCTCTAGAAAGCACAACGGCACCAAGTTTGTTAAACTGCTGTCTCATGGCAAGAATTACTCCACTGCAGTCACTCAGACTGTGAGAACAGAGTAAAATGATTCTTTCATTGAAAAGTACTCTAAAATCTTTATCGGCTCTTGAGATCCAAGCGATCGCATTGTGAGGGGTAGGATGAAATGAGAGTGATTCAAAAAGAGCGCGAATACCTGAAATAGGGAGTTTTAAGCGATAATCACTTGTGTTTCATTTTCAAAGCAACACGTCGTTTCTTCACTCACACGCAGTTTTGCGAAAATAGCCGCTATATATATGAAAATTACCGCGAAAATATCAATCCACGCATATCAATAAATCAACCGTTTTAACGGCATTTATGGCGCGGATATGGGTATGAAAATTTTACTGAAGAGTGAGCAGCTTATCTACACGAAGATTTAATGGCTTCGTGTGTTGTAAAGTTGTGGTAAAGGGACATAACTAAGGGACACTTAGGGACATATACTTAGGGACATTTTTCCAATTATACAAAGGGACAAAATAATATTTTAAAATCAAAACGTAAATTATTCTATATCATCACTTTGGTTGTATTCTTCTTCAAGAAATGCAATTGGGTGTTTGAGAGCTTTAGACTCATAATATTCTCTTGCCTCAGCTACCATAGTCCAGTGAATATCAATCCCCATCTCTTCAACCACTTTTTTAATATCAGCAATGCCTATATTGAAAAACTCTTTTCTTGGATTGACCTTATTTATCTGATTTTCAATGAATATTTTATGAAGTGTTTTTTCAAGTGTAGGTGCATTGTCACTATGTATCATTGCATGAACATCAAATGAGAACGGAACTGACGCATCTCCAAGTTCATTAACTCGATCCATTGGTTCCAGTCTACGTGTCATACCAATTTTATAAACATTTTCTCCAAATGATCCAATATTTGAAATAACATACACATGCCCAGATCGTGTCTGCTGTGCCATTGACAAGGCACGTTGATTTTTCTCTTCAGCTATTGCTAGTTTTTCCTGCAACTCGGAGAGCTGTTGTTCGTACCGCGCTCTTTCTTCCTGTGATGCAGAATCAAGATGTTTCCTCGCTTCTTCCATGGCTTTTTGAATCATTTTTTCTTCTTTTTCAGCCTCAGCCATTGCTTTTTCGTATTCACGTCGGGCTTTTTCTTCCTCACGCATAGCTTCTTTGATCATGCGCTGTTCTTCCTGCTCGATCTTCTTAAGTTCATTCGTAATGACTGCCCACTTTAGCTCTTCCATCCGAGCCGTGAGGTATTGACTTGATATTCTCGCGTTACGAAAAGCTAAACCGTTATTATTTACTATCCTATAGGCATCTTCAATTTCCTGACGGAGTTTTCCATAGTTATCATGTTTGACTTTTAATAGTATACTATCTATCTTTCCATTGAAAGCATCTGTTACAAACTGAATAGCTGTTTCTTTACGATTTTGCTCTGCATAGTCACATTCCGCTGCTTGACCCGCTTTGACAAGTGATCTAGTATAGGCTCTTGATTGTTTTAAAGATTCTCCGGCTTCTTTGTGGCTAAATTCATCCGCGAGATCATCTAGAAAAGATATATTCGGTACGAGGTATTCATTACCGTATCCTTTTATAATGTTTCGCATTGACCGCTCAAGGCGTTTATATTCTTCAGCATTGTTTTTGGCTTCAATCGCTGATCCCGCTATCTCGTTCGCTTTAGTTTGTGCATCTATAATAATTTGTTCTGCTTTTTTAAGAGCATCACTCATAATATCAGAGGCATTATTTTTGATATCGTTTGCTTGTATCGTTGCATCTTGGATAATCTTTTTCGCTTCCGAATAAGCATCTAGTATATGCTGATATGGAGAAAGCAACTCGTTTTGTTTTTTCAGTTCGCTATGGCTGACTTCCAATGCCTTTAATACTTCTTGGAGCTTCTTTTTTTCCTGATTCTTTCGAAAAATAATAAAGCCCAATACGAACGGTAAAATCAATAATATTATTGCAATTACTGCACCCATCATAGTCCCTTTGTGTTAAATAATAATCCGTAAAACTTTTCCAACGATATGAAATACACTTTCATCGTCAGGATCTATAATCCAGCTCTCATAGTCTTTGTTGGCACTTTTTATATGAAGCTTTCCAAACGGATCAATCTGCAAAAGTTTTACCATCAACTCGTTTCTCCAGTTGAGAATATAGAGACCATCGCCGCGCCACTCTGGATGCTCATCAAAAAGGACGAGCGAATCTGGATAAAGCATCGGTACCATACTATAGCCATCCACACCTATTAGACGCAATGTGCCGTTTGGCTGTGTCTTGAGCAGTGACCGAGATATCGTCATGGTTTCTACTACCTCAAATTTATCAATAGATTCAAGATGATTTCCGCATCCTGCAGATGCTTTTAGCGCCACTCTATGAATTTTTAGTAAATTCGGATCAATCTTTATACTGTCATTTGACCTTATTAGTTCAAATTTTGCAATAGCATTATTGGAAGCACCTCTTGATCTCCATGTACTTGCTGTAGCCTCACTAAATCCCAATAAAACGGCTACTTGTTCAATACTTGGTACATTAAAATAATCTTTCATCTCTTCTAAAATTGCTTTTTTATAGGCTATATCTTTAGTCTTTTCCACAAAATACCTTTATTTTATTGTCATACGACTTGACAAACAATGTCAAATGACTATATAATGCTCTAAGCCAAAAACATTCCACTTTGTTTTTTTGGCTGTGTTCGCTTTTGGGTTCAATTATACACTATTCGTAATGAGTAGTTGATATATTTGTATCTAAAGGTTTTGATTTACTGCTTTCCGCCACGACACGGAGAAGCCGGGTAACCCCGATGTCAAACTAAATGGCTTTGCGCCAACTGTGTACTCATGGGATGGAGGGTATGCGGTGAATGAATCTTTGATAAAGCCCTCATTTAGAGGGTTTTATAGAGGAGGATGTGATGAGTGTTTTTAAGAAAATAGATGCTTTGTTGACTGCTTTAGAAAACAAGATGGAGATATGGGCATGGAAGCTGTTTTGATGGCAGAGTTTGATTTGGATTGGTTTTGGTTTTTGGTGGTTATATCGCTATGGTTATTTGATGATGGGTGAAGCAGGCATTAGCCTACTTCTTTTCTTCTTTTTCGCCAGATTTTGGTTCTGTTTTTGGAATATATTTTGCAGTAATATTATGTCCAGAACTTTCATGAATACTATCACCAGTATAACGTCGCTCAGTGTTGTTCGTAGCTAGCGACATTTTTGGATTGGTATTCTGATCTGATGAAACAGGCATTGTTTCATCTTTATCAGCCAATATGCATCACCTCCTTCCCTCTTAAAATGAGATTAAAAAGAAAGATAGCATATACAAGAATAAGACCTATTGAGGCTAAGGTAAAGTTGACCGAATCAGAAATTTTCTTACCTCTTTTTTCAATGATTACAGAATTGCTTTTTATTGCTTTTTCTATGGCAACAATCAACTTTTGCAAACCGACAATTGCTTCAAATCTATTTTGATTTATATTTTCCATCTCAAGCGTATTAATATGTCCCAAAGTTTTTGATCTCCCTTTTTTGAGAGAGTATAGAATTAGCCCAAAAGCCATTGCACTAAATGCAAATGATGGAATCATAAAAAATGCATATTTAAATTTAAGGAAATTATTCAGTATCAAGCCTAGAACAATAGCATTGATCCACATAATTGTTTTCATGAGATTCTTTTGCGTAGGTATCATCGAAGTCAGCAAAATATCAAGGTCTTTTCTCATCGCTTCATAATGTAATTTCAAGTTTTTTTCACGATTTTCAATCTGTTCATCTGTAATCATATATCTACTCCAATATTTATATAAAAACTCACTATAAGTCATCTAATTATAACTGAATAGTGCGTTTTTATGTGGGTATACCCTACAGGGTACGAGAATCTCTTTTCGAGGTATCCCACTATTACCCCATCTTTTAAAAGGAATTACTATGGATGCAACCGAACAAATGCAGATAATAATGGCTACGCTCGCCGAAGCCAAGGCAAACGGTAAAGAGCTTACGATTGAGCAGGCTCAACGAAAGCTTCATCGTGAGTACATTACTCGTCAGCTTTGGAATAAGCATGGACTCAGGCCGAAAGGGTTTCTCATCATAAGCGGGTTTATCGGTGAAGAGCAAGATGGATTTGTCTCACCAGATCCTAAGATCGATACAATCTTTAATAGCTATCTGAACATGAGCAATAAACTCACCGGAGCAACTGGGCGAAAGCTTAGGACTGCGATGAATGAGCTAGGGATAGACTATAAAAACTCACCGACATATCCGCTGGATAATCTCGAAGAGAATGCGGCGTAGGTGGCCGCCATGAAATATTTGGAAGCAAGGACGGCAGCAGTTGTGCTGAGTGTCGAATATGAAGCCCTTAAAAAAGCGGTGAAGCGCGGTTCTGATAAATATCACTCACTGTATATCAAGGGCGGAGGTCGCGGCGGTAAAAAACTCCTAATTAGAGTCAGTGAAGATGCTCTAATGGAAGCATTACGTAGCGGAGTAGTCGATGAGAACATCGATCTGTATGATGATTGCGGGATATTGTGCTCTTTAGAAGAGCGAAACACTCTCATTTCTAATTCAAAAGAGAAAAAGATAGTGACTACAGAGGTCATTATCGCTCCGGATATGAAGTCGTATCTCAATGCATCATCTGAACAACGCACTAAAACGCTTCTAAAAATGGAGGCGATAGAGGGATATGAACAGAGAGATCGCAGGATCAGCGCAAAAGAGTACATCAAAAGCTTACATGTAAGGTTTGATATCATAGATATAAACGAAGCAAAGCTATTTCGATGGAAAAAAGCGGTTGATGAAGCGCGAAAAGTGGGTGAGAGTCCACTAGTCGCACTGCTTGATGCACGAGGTCGTGTCAAAGGCTCTGTGAGTATGAGTGAGAAGATGCAGGATATGGCAGTGCGAATGTTCGCCCGTCGTGATAACCCTCTGAGAGTATCTGCAATCTATCAAAACATGAATCATGAGTTTGGCGAAGCAATGTGCAGCTACGATGTACTCAATAACTTCTTAAACCAATGGAAGCGAATCAACCATAGCCTCTATGCGTTTGCTCAGAGTGCAGACAAATGGAAAAATAGTTATCTCCCGGCGATGGGAAGTCTAAGTGAAAAGGCTCTTTATCCAAATCACTATTGGGAACTGGATTCTACGCCTGCGGATATTATCTGTCGGGATGGAAAACGGTATGCGATACTCGGGATGATCGATATCTACTCAAGGCGATGTGTGTTTTGGGTGGATGAGAGATCAAGCAGTTACAGCATCGCTCGGCTGCTTCGTAAAGCAATCCTTAGACTCGGTATACCTGAGAACGTAGTCGTAGACAACGGGAAAGATTATCAATCAAATCATTTTGACTCGATCTGCTATAACCTCGGCATCGCCAAGGTAACAGTTCCACCGTTTAGCGGTGATATGAAGCCGCATATCGAGAGGATGTTTGGGACACTGAGCCGTGAGCTCTTTGAAGAGCTTGAGGGATATGTCGGTCACTCGGTAGCAGAGCGTTCAGCGATCCAATCACGCAGAGGCTTTGCACATAAGATCGAGTCTCAAGCAAAATGGAGAGAAGAGGCAAAAAAGGCAGAACAAAAAGAGTTTGAGAACCGTTTTGCTATCAAAAAAAGCAATCTTGGATTAGAGCTCAAGCTTCCTATAGAAGCAGATCATCTTCAAAAGATCATTGATAAATGGTGTGACAATATCTATGAATATAGAGGTCATAGCGGCATTAAAGATAAAACACCTCTTGCAAAATGGCAAGAGCAAGCCATACCTGTCAAAGGTATAAATGATTCGAGGATGCTCGATCTACTCCTTGGTGAGAGCTTCGAAAGAAAGGTCGGGAAGAAAGGTATCAGGCTCGATGGTGCGCTATATCAGCATGTGGCATTAGCCGAATATGTCGGAGAGATCGTTCGGATCATGACTCACTCCGATATGGGGTATGTAAGCGTGTACCGGATGAATTACGAACCGATCTGCGTTGCTGAGGATTATGAGTACATGGGTAAAAGCCGTGCTGAACTCGCTGAGGGTAAACGGATCGGACACCGCATCGCAAGAGAATACGCCAAACTTCTTGAAACTTGGGAAGAGACAAGCCGCCGACTTGATCCAACGATTCGAGACCGCATTGAAGCATCGATGGAAGAGAGAAGTGGATGGAGTGGAGCATCAACTATCGCCGTATCAAAATCAACAGAGACGATACGGGCGGTACGAGATGGGATTAAGATGTTTGCAGAGGCAGATGCTAAAGCACTTGAAGAGTCAAACATCATCAACATGGAGGGAGAAAAACTACTGCCAAGTGGACGACCCGTATTTAACTATGTCCAAGACCGATTTTTATGGGATCTTGAACATAACATGGTGGATGAATCGACAGAGCGACTCAAACAAAAACAACCGGAGCTATGGGATATTGCTTATCGGGAATATGAACGTAAAAAGATTGGATAGCGGGGTGAGTAGTCACTCCGTGTTCGAGTCTTTGGACAAACAAAGACTACAAAAAAGGAGTAACCATGAAGGAACAATTTATCGAAACACGAAATTATAGCAATTTATTGGCAGGTTTTTTAAACCTTAAAGCTTTACCTACCACAGCACCGCGTATGGGTCTTGGATTTGGGAACTTTGGACTTGGAAAAACAGTAGGTTTAGAGCGGATATCTGCGAAAGAAAATGCAATACTGCTCAGAGCGGCTCAAACATGGAGTAAAACAAGTTTACTTGTCAAACTATGCACCGAACTAGGTCTTGATACAAAAGGACATAGCTCACAGATGTATGAACGTGTTAAAGAGTCATTTTTAATCGATCCACGTATCGTGATCATCGATGAAGTGGACGCACTGCTCAAAGCTGAAAAGACTCCGGTGCTCGAACTACTTCGAGATCTACATGATGAGACGCAGATCATCGTCTTTTTTATCGGGATGGAAGAAGCCAACGCGAAGTTTAAGAGACATCGTCACTACTATAGCCGTATCGTTGAACTGATAAAGTTCGAAGCAATTGGACTTGTAGACGTAGAAAAGTTTTGCGCTCTCTCAAGCGTAAAAATAGAGGATGATCTTGTAGGTTTTTTCGCGAAACGTTATCCCAATCTAAGACAGATTAAAGTGATGCTGCTACGTTTAGAGAATTGGTGTGAGATGAACGATACACTCAGCGTAAATTTGAGTATCTTTAAAACAAGCGGAGTAGAACATGGGCTTGGTGTTTAAACGTGTAAGACGGAGTAAAAAACAGCAAATTTGGGAATTTATGCGTAGAAATAGACAGTTTAGAGTCGGTGATCTGATGATGATATTGGAGCTTAAGCCTCAGTTTTTGATGAATATTATCCATAGCTTCGAGCTATGTGGTTATCTCAAGCTAGTAAGCGGATCTGAATTGTTTAGAGATCG
>Ga0268283_1000122_pt1 | contig 74503 bp, 56 predicted proteins | sample saktaG_13_FD_190140 | JGI IMG/M metagenome (GOLD analysis project Ga0268283, IMG submission 190140) | Saline water microbial communities from Sakinaw Lake, British Columbia, Canada - sak_2013_06_06_36m | ecosystem: Environmental > Aquatic > Non-marine Saline and Alkaline > Saline ...
AATTGTGGGTCCATCGTGGGTCCAAAGATACGAACTGACAACATATTGTACAACTATTCTCGTAAAAGTTGTTAACACGCTGTAAATACATGTAATTTATTGTATTATATATCAATTAGTTAAATAATTATATTTGATATGTGTCTGATTATCAAACCTCGTAATTTGACCCCTTCGGGGTCACCAGAAAATCAGCCACTTATGAAATTTTCATAGGTGGCTTTTTTGTAATAAAAATTAAATCAAATCAGATAGCCCGAATTGAAAAAGAGACGCTAAAGAAGACTTTATATCTGGGTTCAATCACACTTTCTTCACACGGACGGCACTCATCCCTTTCAACCCGCGTTCGATCTCAAAAGTGACCTTGTCGTTTTCCTTGATTTCTTCAGTCAAACTGTTGACGTGAACAAAATATTTCTCCTGCGTATTGAGTTCTTTAATAAAACCAAAACCTTTAGAATGGTTGAAAAATTCAACACTGCCATTTCTGACAGATGGAGTATCAACCTTCTCTCTTTTTGGAACGCCGATTTCTATTTTTCCTGCATCGATTTTCCCCCTATTTGCTGGATCAGGTGGTGTATCTGTGATGTTCCCGTATTCATCAACATAGGCAAGCATATTCTCGAAACTACTGCCTTGTGTGTTTGCTTTACGGTCTGCAAGTTTTTGTTGCTTGTCTAGTCGTTTCTTTAATCGTTTTTTCTCTTGATCTTTCTTGTTAAATGTCTGTTGTGAACCCGCCATTTATTATTTGATTTAAAGTGAGGACAAATCGGTGAATTACAGGAAAAGCATTTATATCACTGCTGTTATACAAAGGTACGATAATAAATCCGAATAGCCTTTTTATTCTTTTGATTTCATATATTACTTTCCCCTGACATTTTTTGCACGTTATACGGATGTGCATTTTATTATTGATGTCTTTACTATTTGAAAATGAAAAAATTATCAATGATCAAACAAATTCCAGGGATAATTTCATACACGAGCTACTGAATTATCTTTGAGTAGTGGTATTGCTATCGTTGATAAAGAAGGTCGGCAAACTTATGTCAATCCTTCCTTCTGCAGGTTGCTGGTTTTCCAATATATAAATGTAATAATCGGTAGGAACATGAAAAAAAATACGTTTTTCCTCATTTTAACCGGCCTTTTTTTGATAGTCCCGGGTTGTAAGAAAACAGACTCATCAGACCCCCCAATGGCCAAAAATCCTGACTGCTAATGGAAATGGCAAGTCAGCTGGAACCTATGCAGATTTGAATATAACTACCGTTGTGAGTTAAAACAGTCACCGACATTGACGGCAATGTGTATCATACAATAACGATTGGCACTCAGGTATGGATGGTTGAAAACCTCAGAACCACAAAATACAACGATGCTGCTAACCCTTATGGAGCTTTGTACAACTGGTTTACAGTAAACACTGGTACAACCCATTGGCTAAGCCCTAATGAAGGAGCAAACAATGAAACAGAATTTTCAGCGATGTAAAGATATTCTTTGCTATTAAGATTTTTGGACATTGTGTGCGTTGCGTTAGGAATTAGGGTGCGCCATGAGCGTGAAGCAGCGAATAGAGCACATTGTGAGAACCGGAGCATCGTATCCCTCGCTGCCGATTTTGATTGGCCAATTCAACCTGAAGGGCTTTGTGATGGTCTTAACTGAAAGAAAACGCCTATCCGGGATGTCAGATAGGCGTTTCAAAACGTCGGCGGTTTATGGAGTATTAATCCTTTTCTTCCCCTTCTTTCTCTTTCTTTAATGGTGTTTTCTTCAGAATATCACCTTTAGGTGAGAACTGGACTTCGAACCCTTCTTTATCCTTTTTTAAGTCCATTTCATAGATCAATCCCTTATCCGGGATTTCTGTTTTTGCAACTTCTGAAATCTTGAAACCAGAAAAGTTCTTAGTAACTGAAGCGTAGACTTCTTTGGGAAGATCGGATTCTTTTATTTCGGTTTCCGTTTCCAGCCATTTACCTGTTGGGTCAAAATTGACCGACATCTCAACTCCTTTATCATTAAAGTTGATTTCATAGTCTTTCTTTTCCATTTCATATTTGACATCAGTAGCAGCTGGGAATTTTTTTGTAAAGGCTTCTTTCACCGGAGCGGGAACCTTATCCATAGTGATTTTTTGGGTATGCCCAATTAAACTGATCAGCAAACATGCTGACAGCAATACAATTATCTTTTTCATGATTTGTATAATTTTTACCCATTACGATTGAATAAACATTAACCCTATGAAAGAGTCAATGATCCTGGAGGGTGAAAAATTGATTTAAGATCAGTAGTGGTATAGTTCTCAGTATATGGATCGAGCAATTCTTCTGCAAGAAATTCATCAAATGAAACTACACCATTCAATTGAACAAATGCATCGTATAAATTTGATAGCTGGGAGGTAAAACCAAAATCTCCTTTGGGAAGGATCGTTGTTCCAACAAAAATGTAAATTGAGAGAAAAATGGAGAGCACCTTGGTCATAGGAACAAAGGTAACACTAATTTATAGCAAGAATCAGGGCGAGTCGACATATCTTTCATTATCATTAAATTCAGTATCTGATTCTTTCTTGACATCGCGAAGGTTATCTTTTTTTAGGATCGGCTCCTATTCTTTAGAACCCTCCAATATATTTGCGGATTTTCACTCTCCGAAAGAACGCCAACCATGTCGACAATCGAAAAATTCGTAGAAGGTGTGAATACGCAGGTATATTCCACCGGCTTTTTCGACCTGCTGATTATATATTTCCTGTATGTAGCTGCAATTTGCAATGGGAAGATATTATTTTTTATTTTCGTAAAGGCGTTTTTTGATAATATATGTTAGACAGAAATATTCTGATAGTTATGAATAATCATGGAAAACAATGGCTGCCCCTGTTTGTTTTCATATGCATTCTGATGATTCTTGTTAGCGGGTGTAATAAGAAACAATCTGAACATGTCGCGCTGGTCCCTACGGTAAAAACTTATGAAGCAGCAAACATCACTTCCAATTCTGTCCAAAGCGGAGGCATTTGCACCGATAACGGGGCAGGAATCATTCAAAAAGGGGTGTGTTGGAGTGTTTCACCCTCCCCCACAACGGAAGCCAATAAAACTGCCGACAGCGGAGGGGCAGGGGAATATGTCAGCTTTTTAACGGGCTTGATGCCAAGCACACTGTACTATTTCAGGGCCTACGCTACAAACAGCATTGGAACAGGATATGGCGATGAGCTGACGTTCAAAACGGTGGCTCCACTGAGCCTTAAAACTTTAAGGGTGACAGATATCAACGCCACAATGGCCAAATGCGGGGGCATCATCCTTACCGATGGAGGGAACCCTGTTGAGGCACGAGGCCTTTGCTGGAGTAAATTACCCGGTCCGACCCTCTTGAATGATCACAGCCTGGACGGGTCCGGTACGGGTGAGTATGTCAGTGAAATGCATGACCTCCTGCAAAATACCAGGTATTATGCCAGGGCCTATGCAACAACGGTTGCCGGAACATCTTATGGCAATGAAGTTAACTTTGACAATACATATTATATCGGGGCGAAATATGGTGGTGGGACTATTTTCTATATTGACAATACGGATGCCCATGGGCTGATAGCAGCGAACAACGACCAGAGTGCCTCTAACGGATGGGGTTGTGAAGGAGTGCCGGTTCCGGGCACTTTGGCGCAAATCGGTTCCGGACAGGCCAATACCAATGCCATAATCCAAAAGTGCAGTACCGGGCAAACAGCAGCCCGTGTTTGTGACGAACTTATACTGAATGGTTATTCTGACTGGTTTTTGCCATCAAAAGATGAGTTGAACGAAATGTATGTCCATAAGGAGGCGATTGGTGGTTTCTCCATCACCGCATACTGGTCTTCCACAGAATACAAGTCGGAGGCACCCTACGGAATGTTAGCCTGGCTCCAGTGGTTTAACACGGGCGACCAGTTCTACTCCCTGAAAGGGAATGATTGTTACGTTCGTGCGATACGGGCCTTTTGATTCGGAACGGACACGATAAGTGTTTATACTTTTACATCTTTTTTCCGGAGAAATAATATCGGTAGTCAAAAACAAGCCGGATCCCTGCATACCAGATGGTCCGTATTGCAGGTAACCCAATATCAGGATGTTCCTTCACAGCCTGTGCCCGTTTGCCAGGCACATCAAAGCCGGCATGTAATTGAAAAAGAAGACTCCCTGTTTGTCGTGAAGAATAGGTTCGGAAAGGGCGGTATTCCACAATCGGGAATTCAAACCTGGTAGTATTCAAAGTGTAATATCCCGATATCTGATCACCCGGAGGGAGTACCATGTAAGTATCCGATTTTCTTCCCAATCCATACATACTGATTGCAATCTCTCGCCCCAGTACGAACTGGAATCTCCCGATAGGGGTTGGCAAACCCGTTTGCCAGGGTATCAACCCTCCGTTGGCTGATGTGGTGACTACTTTCTGCATGGTATTCGGTGATGCCAGTGCCAAAAGGGGTGCTAAAATCACCAGGTCGCCCGGGATCAGGAAGAAAGGCAATCGTAAGCGAACAGAAAAGGCGGAACGGGATGGGATTGCTGAAAGTATGGAACCGTATCCGGCTAAATCGGGGTTGTTATTGGAACCGTCATATTTCTGACTGGAGCTTAAATCAATACGGCCACCAAGATCGAGGAAAACCAGTCCATCGCCTGCTTCATTCAATACCCCTTCCATTCCCAATCCTAAACGCAGGCCTAGCTCCAATCCGGCAGTAAAACCGTGACCCTTTTGATAGTCAAAAAATCCGCCATCCAGATAATTGAAATTGGCTGCACCACTGACTCCGACAAAAGGTCCCATTTCAGACCTGAATCTAGGGAATTCTCCCATCCCTTCCGTCAAACCCGGAATTGGGAATGTCATCAGCACGGTGTCACACAGAATCCTCACTTTAGGATCAATCGGGCGCATGGGCATCACCATGGTCTTGCTTACATTAAAGGTGTCAGGAGTCGCCGGAGAAAGATCTTCCTGGATGAAGGCAGGATCAAACCTGATCGTTCCGCTCACTGCATCCAGCATTTGTTCCATGCTTTTACGCAGCGCATCTGATGTCCATCCTATATCCTCTTCGCGCATCGTTGCATCGCCCATTAATACCATTTGTATGCCTTGCCAGGTAGTTACATCCACGCCCTCTTCATTGTAAAAATCGTGTGTCCCTTTACGTTTGGCAGCATCACCCCAGATTCCCATCACATGTCCCGAAGTAAAACTATCCTCGAGAAAATGAGCTGCGAATGCTTCATCGGCCAGGGCCGAGAGGGCAAGGGCAGACCGCTGTTCGGGTGTAAGATCCTTTGAGTTCAGGCGGGCAGCCTTCGACAGGGCGCTTGTATGGTACCATGTATAGGTACCAACAGTATTCATTTCAGTCCCTTCTTTGTAACACAACGAAAAATAGGCTGTTGATTTGGTATTCACAGCCGGAAGAACCAGCAGGAAATGCCCGTTATTTTTCCCGGCCCTGGAGACGTACTCCGGATCGGCACGAAGCAACTTGATATCCGAATCCCTCACCTCGCTGATGCGCGAACTGCGATTTTGCGATTTGTCAAGGCCGACTTTCAGCCTGGCGGTGATATCTGCTACTTTCAGAATCCACGTTGATTTCAGAACAATGTTGGTCATGTCCTGAGCAGAAACAGAGTGGTCCCCGGCTATTCCACACCATGCTGCATAATCGAGACACTGAGGTTGTACACCCTGGTCCGGTTCAATGACCGATTCACAAAGACGTGCCTCGTACCCTTTTCTTGCCGATGCCCAAAGCTGATCGAGAATGGCCCGCCGGCCGGGATCAAGTTTTTTTACGGCCGCCATCATGATTTCCCTGTGTTCGGGGTATACCCAGGCTGATGCAGACATTGCAGAGAACCATATCAGCAGTATGGTCAGGCAGATCTTTATTTTCATTTCTGGTATGGCTTACGCACTATAAGTAAAACGTTCCTGGAACCTGAATCAAGAGACAATCCCGCAACTTACGAAATCTTTCGCAATGTGAATAGGTCTGCACCAATCTCGCCACAAATTAATACGGTTAATTGTGAAATCCAAAGTTTTAAAATAAATCAGAATGGATACCCGATCCCGAAATTCCATATAATATCGCCCAATTGCATTTTGCTGAAATACCAGCGGTCACGCTCGGGATAGGATGGAACCCTTATGGGGATGGCAGGATCAATACGGATAACAAAGAAATCAAAATCAAGCCTTATGCCTAAGCCCATATCAATCCCAATCTCATCCAGGAATCCGGGAAACACGAACTTCCCTCCGGGTGTATATTGCGACTCCTGCAGTACCCATATGTTTCCTGCATCGACAAACACGGCCCCACGGATCCAGTCAAAAACGGGGAAACGGTATTCGATGTTGGCTTCAAGCTGAATATCGCCGATCTGGTTAAAGTCTGTTATATCAGATTGATTTCTGTATGTCCCGGGTCCCAGGGTATACATTCTCCATCCGCGCATTCCGTTGGCACCCCCGGCAAAAAATGACTTCTCGAATGGAAGAACGTTTGAATTTCCATATGGGATCCCAATTCCGGCAAAAACCCGGTATACAAGTGAAAACTGGTTGCCCATCACATCGTAATACCTGGCGTCGATGGTCGGCCTCATATATTGCGAATAGGGCAGCCCAAACAAAGTATAGTATAAGTCATTTTTTTTCGGTGCGTTAAACAATTTCTGTATGCCGTAGAGGAGGTTTCCTCCAGTCTCGAAATTTGCCCTGATATACATGAAATCCTTAACCTTATTCACCTGCTGATTGGTGAGTGTAAAGGTGTATCTCAATCCTGCAACCATGTGATCCGAATATTGGCTATGCAGTTTGGCATCGGGGAAGCTGTCGAATAATACTTTTAATTCCGGCTGGGCGAACACTTTTACCAGCGAAACCTCAACCGGATTCAGTGTATGATTGATCTTGTCGTTCTTTGACCAGGTATAGCCGAAAGAGATATTGGAGATGTGCCGGTCATACAATATCTGGTGCTGGTAATTGTATCCAATTGAAATGGTCGTTTTTGGTTTAAAGTATTTTGAAATCCTTTCTGGTTTTATTGGAATTATAAACTGTGGGAAGGTAATTCCTGCCATGGCTCCCAACTCAATTACATTAAAAAAGGATTTGTCAGTCATGCCATTGGAAGCCTGCATTTGCAAAGATCCGGTGAAATTGATCCTGAATAGCTGTGCTCCCCTGAAAATATTACGATTGAGATAACCCAATGTTCCCTGAACACCGAAAGCCCCACCGGAATTGGTGCCATCGAGGGAGGTTGTAAACGACTGCGCTGCTGTGCGTGATAATTCGACCTGGCAATCAATCTTGTCATTCTTATTGTTTGTTTCGGATTCCGGGGGGTCTTTGAATACAATGTTTATAAATTTAAATTCTTGCAAACTGGATAATTGCGCATAAGATTGGCTGACATCCAACAGGTTGAAATTCGATTCAGGAGAAATAAATATGGAATGAGCAATGGTTCGGGGTTTTACTTTGAATTTGTCCTTATACAGGAAATAATAGGTATTGGGCACATTTCCTCTTTCAGGATTCGTGTAGGTTTTCACCAATGTATCATAAGTTCCTGTAAAGGTTTGAAGGTGGTCGAATTCCGGATAAATGTAGATCTTGTTTATGAAATACCGTTTGTGAGGTACCTGTTGGATTGTTGCAAAATCATCGAATGACGGGACAACCGGATTCGTTATTTCTATTTTTACATCGATCTGGTGCTGGTTGAAATTAGAGTCGATCCTGAAAACAATATACTTGGAATTGAACCGGTAGTAGCCATGGTTCAATAGATTGTTTGTTATCCGGGACCTTTCATCGTCGATAATGTAGGTATCATAATTGGCTTTCCTTTTAATGAGACATTTGCTGGTATCAAGATAAACGAAGGCCGAGAGTTGTGTATCAGGGATGGCATAGGAAATGTTTTTAATGGTGTATGGTTTTGTGGGATATACTTTATACACCACGGTGGCCTTTTTCTTCTTGATAATGATCGTATCGTTGACAATGGAATGAAAGTGCCCGATATTCGCAAGGTACAGGCACATTTGCTTGGCAGTCACCGAAACAAGGCTTGTATCAAGAATTACAGGGGCTGTCCCAACCTTGGTTCTGATCCATTTCTTGAATTTTGTATCTTCACCCTGGCTTCCCATGTTATAAAAGGCAATGTTGGAGCGAAATAGCCCGAACATTTTAGTATTGGGATGCTGTTGAATGTAATCTTCAAGGTTGCCGACCGGGATTTTGTACTTAGCTATCTGGATTTTATTTTTAATAAGCAGGAATTCGTTGGTTTCAAAATTTTTGGTGACATTACAGCCTGTGAGTGTCAGCAAAAATGCCAGCACAACAATTGATTTCCTGCGACCTTTTGAAAGTAAAATTGACCCCTCAACCAACCCACATATGTGTTGCCCTACTTGTTGTGAATTACTTTCGGGTGGCATATCTCAACCTTATTTCCCTTTCCTTGCTTTTATCCGAGATGTAAACGATCGTCCGGCCGTCATCCAGCATGACCGGGTATTTATTCACTACAGAACCTGACAATAACTTTGACTTTGGAACTGCAACCTGGTGGTTTGAAATTTCCATTTTATTGTCAAGTGAATCGCTTTTGGTTATATGTCGAATGTTTTTCATGGCATCTCGGATGTTGGAATTTTCACCTAAAATAATGATCAAATTCAGTCATTAATACAACCAATCTGCCCTTTTTATTAACAAAAACTGGTGATAAATTTTTATCTGCCGGCTAATTATTGCTATTCCTGTATCGTACTGCGTTGTCGAGTGCATCAAGTATCTCACGACCAAATCCTGGAGGAGGGTGTGTTTCCATCGACTCTGTGTCAGGATATTTATTTTCAGGAAGATTATCCAAAATCCGGTCACAGATATCACGGAGGTGAATGGCATGAAGTTCATCAAACATCTCAAAATTATCGCCAAAACGGTCATTGAAATCAACCATGGCTGACACAACGGCAGTATACAGAACTTCTTTGTGCGATACCTTTGTCCTGATATGCTGATATGCAGCCTGGGAGAGGGGCGCGGCATGCTCCCTGATTTTCTCGGAAACAGGGATCGGATGGCTGTCAATGACCAGCTTATGGCCATTTTCACGTTCCCATTGGGCATGGCTGCGGGCTATCTTCGCATCATACATCGACCGGTTATAATCAACCAGGTAGCATGTATAGATATAAATGATCTTTGGCAGCAGGTACATCCCTTTCCTCTGGGTGGCCCTGAGAATGGTAAAAAAGGCTTTCCTGTGGTCTTTGCCGGCATCGAACATGAAGAAGGTTAAAACCCGCCACAGCATCTTACGGAGATTCCAGAGATCGGAGAGGCCGGGCTCTTTTATCCTGGGTTTATACCTGACGTTTTCAACAAAGGTGATCGCCCGTTTTGTAAACTTCACCGGGTCATAAATACTCTCCCAGTAATCGGCTAATCCTTCAAACAGCTCAACCCGCGTCATCTGCTTGGGGATGATGTTCGAAATGATGTCGAGTTTATCTGCGATCTCATCCTGGTCGGTAAGTATGATCCTGCCTGCACGTTTGAGCTCATACCACATCCTGGTTCCCGGAGGAGCTGCAAGAGGGTGGCAAAGATGATGAACGATGTTGGCATCCGCAATGAATGCTTCGGTTTTCCTGAATACATCTGTATCATCCGAATCGGCACCGATCACCATATGTGCCAGCACAATGATCCCAAACGACTGGATCTTCTGGACAGCTTCACGAATGGGCATCCTTAGATTTTGCTGCTTATTGTAGTCCCGGAGCGATTGTTCATTCACTGACTCAATGCCGATCATCACAGCCTGGAAATTGGAATCGGCAAGCAGCATGAGCAGTTCCTCATCATTGGCAATGGTGATGTCGATCTGGGTGATGAACTCAATGGGGGTTTTAAAGGAGTTGTTCAGGGGGATCAATTGTTTAAGTAACGCCTTGGTGTAGTTTTTATCTCCCGCAAAGTTATCATCAGCAATGAAGATCATCTTGACCTTGAGGGCACTTAGCCTGCGAACCTCCTCGATTACCTGATCAATGGTTTTACTGCGCAGTTTTCTTCCGAATGTATATATGACATCACAGAAGCTGCAGTCAAACGGGCACCCCCGGGTCGTCTGAAGCAGGGTGGCAGTATAAGAGGGGATCTCTTTTGAAAGTAATTCCCACCGGGGAGGCGGCGTTTTCGTCATGTCAGGCTTCGAAACATTTTTATATATCCGGGGATAGGAACCGGTCTTGACATCTTCAAGAAAACGCGGCCAGGTATCTTCAGCCTCCCCGTGGAAAATGACATCAACATCCGACATCTCTTTATGAATGAAATGTTCAACGCCGATGCCACCAAAAATGACGAGCGATGCGGGACTGAATTTTTTGGAGAATCCGGCGATCTGAAGTGACCTGTTTTGTTGATTGGATGTTACGGAGACCCCTATAATATCGAAGGGTTCACGCATGATGGCTGCTTCAACCGGGCCACAGGTATATTCATCATGCAGGGCAACCTCGTGTTCCGATGGGGTAAGTGCTGCCACGGCCGCGATGGCATGAGGTGCAAAAAGTGTTTTTGAGAAAAGATATGGAATCCCTTGTGTAATCTGGCTGTCAATGTCGTCAGGACTTCCAGGGCTTATTAGCAATATCTTCATAGGTGATTGGTAATTGAACTTTCAGAAACAACAATTTCTTATAAAGGAACCGGATCGAATGGCAATATTTTTACGGTTTATTTTTCATTAACATCAATAGTTCTTCAGAAATACCAATCTTATACCCCTCCGAGACATAGTTGATCGTTCCGGTTGAATTTACAAACAGGATTACAGGCATGTTTTTCAATTCGCCTTTGTTGACCTTGAGATCAGCCGGCCTGATTGGGAAGGTAGACTGAAATGAATAACTGACAATTTCTGGAAGTTTTGCTGCTTCGTTTTTAACGAACGTTTTCATCATCTCCTCCGTCGGGAAGACCATGACAATCCTGCCTTTCCATTGATCGAACTCATTCTTTTTCTGCCTGAGATCGGCCAGGAAATGCTTTGTGGGTTCCTTATCGGGATCAATCCAGGCAATGACCATTCCCCGGCTGATCTTGAAGCTGAACAAGGCAGGGTTGATCTTTCCGTATTCAGGCAGGGGCAGTTGGTTTTTCCTGAGGAGAATAGACTGGGTTGCAGGTTCACCGGGTTTCACTGTGAATATTTCCAACTTTGAAAGCACCGTTCCGTCCGTGAGCCGGGTCCCTGTGACCATCAAGGCAGGGCCGGCCGGAACTTCAATGGTGCAGGGATAATTCTGAACCAGCGGGCTTGCTTCATAATCGAGGGTACGGAAAAACCCATCTTTGAACTCCTCGAGGGTATAATTGGTCGTGTATTCCGGTTTCTTTTCGCTGGCCTGTGGGTTTATAAGCGTAAGGCTTCCTTTGGCACCTGCGTTCTCCTTCTTCTCAAAGAGATATACATCATTCCATTTACCACCAGCTAAATATTGTGGAATTTTCGTGGCCGGGTCAAGCCGGGCGACAATCCCGAAACTCCGGCAAATAGCTACAAAACAGATGTCGGCAGAGTGACCGTCAACCACCTTCAGTTTAAAAGCCCCGACTGGCGTAATGGGAGCCCGGCTATAGTTCGAGGTTTTATTCAATTCTATATATTCACGCATCCAGCTGGCAATCTTCATCGGGTCTTTCCTTGCATCATGGATGAAACCGGCATCGAAATTTGATTGAAAGAATTGCCTGTAAGGCCTCAGCCATTCGTTGTCTACCCTCGGAGAGAGAACATATTTGCCGAATTCATTTTTTAATGAGGTAAGGGCCGGATATTTCAATGCATAGCCTACCAGGTCAGCAAGAACCGCTGTATCGATATCACGCAGATCCTTTTCCGAAATATTCTCCAGTATCAGAAATACAAGCGATTTCCCTGCCGGCAGCGTTTGGGTGATGAAGGTTGTAATCTGGCGCCAGTTTCCACGGCTTTTATTCAGGTAACCCCAAAGGGTATCCGGATTCAGACCAGCTAATTTTGCAAAGCGGGCGCTTTTGGATGAATCGATAAAGGTAGCCTCATAGCCGGCCCTGATCTTGTCTTCGAAGGCCAGCCGGTCTCTGTTTCTTTTTCTTTTTCTAGCTGAATCACTCACAGGGACATTGATTACTGCCGGTATCGGAGGAACAAGGTCGAACTCAAAGCTGGCCACCGTCTCAGGTCCCTTGGTCAACCGGACAACTATCGTGTCCGATTTCCTGACATCCAGTTTATGAAAACCATATCTCCCGTTTTTTGCAGCCCAAACCAGGAGGTCTCCATATCCGGTTGTAAAGGAACACAGCCCATCCTTCCCCGTCACAGTTTTATGAAGCGGATAAAATTCAGCATAATTGTAGAGTTGAAATTCGACCGATGCACTATCGGTCACTTTATTTTCAGAATCCAGGATGCGTGCGTAGACCTTTTTTACCGGCGCGTAATTCTGCAGAACGTTGATCCTGGTAAACAGCGGGTCTTTCTGCAAGACCTCCTCGGTTCCCGGGTAATCACCAAAAACCGTTGTATTTACCAGCATAGCCCTTTTGGCAGGAGCCGTAAACCAGGCCAGATCAAGGTCAGCATCCGGTTCGCAGGCACCGATGAAGTGCCATGTCCCGTCAACCCAAACTTCAACCCAGGCATGGTTATCGTCGCTGTGAGCCCAGCGGGGAGTGTAGCATTGCCGGGCAGGAATCCCCACCGAACGAAGTGCAGCCACGGTAAAAGTGGACTCTTCACCACACCGGCCCCAGGCTGTTCTGACTGATGCAAGTGGGGAGGATGTTCGTCCGTCTGAACCCCGATAGGTCACCTTTTCGTGGCACCAGTGGTTTACCTCCAGAACAGCATCCTTCATGGGCATTTTCTTTATCCGGTCCTTTAATTCCATAAAGAAAACCCACCGGGAAGAGTCGAGATTTTCATTGTTAACTCTTACCGGCAACACAAAATGACGGAAAATGATTTCAGGAACGGTTTTTCCCCAGCTAAAGGTATCCCTGGCTGCAAATGAAGCACGGATGTTCTGAAGAAAGAACTCTCCGTTGTAATCGGCAAGATCATTCAGGGAACTGTAGGCGTACAGGAATTTCAGCGCTTCAGTTTCACGGAGGGACAATTCTTTGTCGAAAACACCAAAGAGCTGTTCAGAGCGGTTTTTGGCCAGTTTTTTTTGTGATTCAAACTGATCTTCAACTTTTTTCCGGTAGTTTTTGTCAGTAATGAAATGGTTGTCGCGGCAGGATGTAAGGATCAGCGTGATCAGGATTGCCAGGCTTAATAATTTGTTCATGCGAAACTGAAAATGTGATGATGAAAGAATATTAAAAAGGTTTCAAAGAGCTAATAGGTAATCTTCATAGGGCCACTGCCGACAGGGATCTCCACGGAGCGCTCTTTGGTGGATCTGGGTTTAAGGGAATAATCCTTACCATCGCACCGGATGGTCAAAATATCATCAAATGAATGGAAGATCAGCCGGAGGGTTGTGAATTTAGACGGATAGCTTCCTTCAGGTTTTGTGAGGATGATGGTTTTGTTGCCGGGCTCAAAGTTAATGTTTCGCTGATAATATTGCCCGTTTTCAAACTGGTAGGTCATCCCGTCATCTTCATAATAGGTGTAATTGTTGGGTTTTACACCATTATAGATATGTAAATCCAGGGTGGGTGAAGGTTTTTGAGCAGTATACTGAATATCCGATTGCATGGGAATGATCCCGGATGCTTTCACAAACACCGGAAGATCATTTAACGGTGCATCCACAGTGACCTCTGAACTTCCATTGTAAAATTCTCCGCTGCTGAGCCGGTACCAGCCTCCTTCGGGCAGGTATATCTTTGATGCCGTCTGGTTACACGAAACCGGAGCGACAAGCAGGTTATCCCCGAAGAGATATTCATTCTGGTATTTCCACCAATAGATCTTCTCATCAAAGGTATAGTTGATCGCAAGACTACGTGCCACAGGCATTCCGCTCAAGGTTGATTCGTGGAATGCGGAATAGATGTAAGGGAGCAGCCTGTAACGCTGCATGATCATTTCCTTCACCATTTTTTCCACAATGGGGCCGAAGGACCATGGCTCTTTGCTTTTGGTATCCCAGGAAGAATGATTACGGTAAAAGGGAGTAAACACGCCAAGTGACATCCACCGGGTAAAAAGCTGCTCGGTAGGGTTGCCCATGAAGCCCCCTACATCGGGACCCGTAAAGGAAACACCGGAAAGTCCCAATCCGGTCACCATGCGTGCCGACAGCAGCATATGGTCGTCAGTGGCATCATTGTCACCGGTCCATACCATGGAGTAACGCTGAACCCCGGCAAAGCCTGCACGGGTGATCACGAAGGGGCGTTTACCTTTCAAAAGCGCCTTGGTTCCTTCGAATGTGGCGCGCGACATCTCGAGGCCATAAATGTTGTGTGCTTCGGTGATATTACCTTTGCGTCCTTCGAAATCGAACTGGATAATGTTGGGAATGCTCTGACCCCAGGCAGATGGTTCGTTCATATCGTTCCAGTAGCCTTCCACTCCGGGTTCCACCAACCTGCTGAAAGAGGCACCCCACCACTTCCTTACAGCCTCTTTTGTAAAATCAGGGAAGTGGCACCTGCCGGGCCAAACACTTCCGATGTAATTGGTTCCGTCGGGGTATTTTGCAAAATAATTATTCGCGACACCCTCATCATAAGCAAAATAACCCTTCTCCACCTTGATGCCCGGGTCGACAATAGTCACAACATGGAATCCCATACCATTCAATTTCTCAATCATGGCTTTGGGTTGCGGGAATTTATCCTTATTCCATGTAAATATTTTATAGGAATCCATGTAGTCGATATCGAGGTATATCGCGTCGCAGGGAATTTGTTTATCACGGAACTGCTGTGCAATGCCAATCACCTGGGATTCAGGGAAGTAACTCCATCGGCATTGATGGTATCCCAGACTCCAGTAAGGTGGCATAGGCATACGACCCGTCAGCCAGGTATAATCCTTTATGATTCCTGCAATTCCTGAAGCACCGAAAATATAATAGTTCATCTCTCCATTCGCAGCTGAGAAACTGCTGAACTGTTCGTCGGTGGATGCACCAAAATTGAATTTTGTCCTGAAAGAATTATCCAGGAAAATGCCATTGGTTACTTTTCCATGAACTCCAATGAAAAATTGAATGCTTTGATACAAAGGATCATGGTTGGTGGCATAGGCCGGAACGTCAGAATTCCAGTTCTCAAATGAATTTCCGCGTTTGTCCAGGTTTCCGGTCTTCTCGCCCAGTCCAAGAAATTTTTCATCCATAAAAAGTTTCTTATAACAGGTTACTTCCGTCCCCTGCCAGGATACAGGCAGGCTTGCATAATCCTCGGAGATAACCTCCCCCTTGATCGATTTTACGACAATTCGCATGGGGTTTTTATATAAAACAACCTGCAGAGAATCGGTATTGAATTCCACAGCATCTCCTTTCTCTTTCAGGTCGCGAAAAGCCGATACGGGTTGCTGAATCACAACCCAGGAAAAATCATTCTTTGGCTCTGTCCTGCTGACCCTTACACGAATGACCGTCGGGGAATAAGCGTAAATTTCGGCAAAAGCATTTTCGGTTTTCACTACGATAGAATGTTCCGTGCTTTTTATGGATTTGACCTTCCCTGCGAACACAGGAAGATCAACCTGGGCATGCATTATAATGGGGGAGAGGAGCATCAGGATCGGCAACACCAGTTTTACCTTTTTCATAGAAGAACTATTTATTGAATCTGTGTTTTTAAGCAAACAAATCTAAATTTCAAAATCGTAAGTCTGACATCAAAGGGCACCTTGTTCTGTCCTCAGAATGATTTCATTCTGAAGATCTTCACCAAGATCATTGAAATAATCGCTATAACCAGCCACCCGGACGATCAGATCGCGGTGCTGTTCAGGATGTTCCTGCGCGTCACGGAGGGTTTCGGCCGAAACTACATTGAACTGAATATGATGTCCATCCATTCTGAAATAGGACCGGATGAGGGCCGTAAGCTTGTGTATGCTCTCATCACCCTCGAAAAAACCAGGGGAAAATTTCTGGTTCAGAAGAGTTCCTCCGGTTCGAAGGTGATCGATTTTGGCGGCTGATTTCAGCACGGCAGTAGGTCCCTTTCGATCGGCGCCCTGAACAGGTGAAATCCCTTCCGAAAGGGGCTGTTTTGCCTTCCTTCCGTCGGGCAGCGCCCCGATCACACTACCGAAATATACGTGGCAGGTTGTCGGGAGGAGGTTGATGCGGTGTACACCGCCAAGGGCGTTGGGACGGCCGTTTACACACTGGTAATAGGATTCAAAAACTTCACGGGCCTGGTCATCTGCATAATCTTCGTCGTTACCGTATTTCGGGGTTGAATAAACCAGTTCAAACTGCAATTCTTCGAAATCCTGAAAATCATTCTGAAGGGCCTTCAGCATCCCTTTCATCGAAATGGTCTTACGGTCAAAAACGTGATATTTCAATGCTGTGAGGGCATCGGTCATGGTTCCAAGACCAACTCCCTGGATATAGGTTGTATTATACCGGGCGCCGCCTGCATTATAGTCTTTCGCATTGGTGATGCAATCGTCGATGATCAGCGAAAGAAACGGGACCGGCAGGTATTCGGCGAAGATCTGTGCAATAATGTTGTTCCCTTTGATCTTGATATCAATAAAATGACGCAATTGCGTGTTGAATGCATGCATCAGTTCATTATATGATTTGAATTTCTCAGGATTCCCGGTAGATGAACCAACCTGCTTTCCGTTTCGCGGATCGATGCCGTTATTCAGGGTGATCTCAAGCACCTTGGGCAGGTTAAAATAACCGCTGAGGATATAGGCTTCCGTACCAAAGGCACCGGATTCAACACATCCGCTGGCACCTCCGTTCCTTGCATCAGCAAGATCTTTTCCCTGCCTGACCAGTTCCTGGACAATGGCATCGGTATTGAAATAGGAGGGTTGACCAAATCCTGTTTTTGTGATCTGCAGGGTACGGTGAATAAGGCTATCGGGGTTTTTCTTGCTTACCTGGACCATGGAGCTTGGCTGGAGCAGGCGCATCTCCTCAATCACATCAAGGAGGATGAAGGTCATTTCATTCACGGCATCGCTACCATCAGCAGTCACCCCTCCCAGGTTAATCAGGGAAAAGTCTGTGTAGGTATTGCTCTCAAGCGCAGTCACGCCAACCTTTGGCGGGGCAGGATGGTTGTTGAATTTGATCCAGAAGCTATGGAGGATTTCGACGGCTTTCTCCCTGGTCATGGTGCCCTGTTCACTCTCCTTCATATAAAAAGGATAGAGATGCTGATCGAGCCTTCCGGGATTAAAGGAATCCCATGGATTGAGTTCGGTTATCACGCACAGATGAACAAACCAGTAATACTGCAAAGCCTCATGAAAGGTTTGCGGAGCATGGGCCGGGACACGCCGGCAGATTTGGGCAAGCTCTTCCAGTTCTTGACGCGTGACGCGTGACGCGTGACTTGTTTCAGGAATCTGGAGAGCCAACTCTTCCAGGTAGATGGCATATCGCACTGCATATCTGATCACTGCATTTGCAGCGATTTCCATCGCCTTCAGCTCCTCATCCTTTGCCAGGCTCTGCCGGTCATTCATCCAGTCAATCCTTGATCTTGTTTCGCGGATCTCGCTGATCATATCGACCATTCCCTTGCGAAATATCTTATTACCTGCCACGGTATGTCCGGGTCCCCGTTGCTCCTGGAATTCCGTAAAAATACCGGATTGGTATGCATCCAGCCATTCAGGTGTAACCGAACGCATGACGCGGTCACGGTTGCTTTTTCCTTTCCAGAATGGGATAATTTTTTCCTTATAGATCCTTCTTGTAACGGCATCAACTTTAAATGAGACCTTCTTCCTTTTATTCAGGATATCAAGATCTTCAAGAGAATGAACGCATATTTCGGGATAGGTGGGACAGGCTTTGGGTGATGGCCCACGTTCACCTACGATCAACTCTCCTTCGTTATAGCAAAGTTCCTTTTGTGTCAGGATGTGGTCAAGCGTCATCGCCCGCATCACGGGAACAGAAACTTCCCGGCCAGTCCCTGATTTATAGAATCCGGTGACAAGAAGTGCCCGTTCGGCTGAAATTCTGTTCACAGCAATCAGGCTCTGTTCGCGTAGAAACTTTATCCGGTCTGTCATTGAGGTCAAATTCGTTGTTTTGCACGCATCGGGCGCGCTTCAATTATTTAATCACAAAGATATTGAAATCGTTAAATATCCGTCATCTCAATTTCCATAATTGTGCTACTTTTATCAAAAAATTTGAAGGTTATGGAACAGCATAAAGGACAGTCTGATGATCACGAAAATGTGAGGAAAAGTCTGGAAATCATCATTAAAGTGGGTCTGGTACTCGGCCTGATTATCTGGTGCTTTCTTATTCTTAAACCCTTTCTGATCCTTACTTTGTGGGGGATTATCCTGGCGGTTGCCGTTTATCCGATTTATACATGGTTCAGGCGCAGGATGGGGGACAGGGGGAAACTGGCTTCAGTAACTGTCACCCTGCTTCTGCTGGCTGTCATACTTCTTCCGGTCATTCTGCTTGGCGGATCACTCCGGGATGCGGTTGATATGGTGAAAGAAGCTTTGGTTGGCGGGCAAGGGCTCGTTCCCCCACCTCCTGATACTGTAAAAACATGGCCCATCATCGGTCCACAGTTTTTTAATATATGGGAAAGCGCTTCGGAAAACCTTGCTGGCGTTGCAAAGGAATACCAGTCCCAGTTGATGACCGGGCTATCCTGGTTTCTTTCCACCCTGACTAATGCCGGACTTGGTGTATTGATGTTTATTTGTTCCATCCTCATTTCGGGGGTCATCCTGGTATATTCAGAATCTGGCGGTCGTGCAGCACGGGAAATCGCTGTCAGACTTATGGGGGAGCAGGGAATTGAAACGGTTGTAAATGCAGAAACTACCATCCGCAACGTGGCGCGCGGAATACTGGGAGTGGCCTTCATCCAGGCTTTTCTTGCCGGTTTGGGCTTCCTGGTTGCCGGGATTCCCGGGGCAGGCCTTTGGGCACTAATCAGTTTTGTCCTTGCCATCGTTCAGATTGGCGTGGGGCCGGTCGTGATCGGCGTGCTGATCTATGCCTTCCTGAAACTAAGTTTGCTTACGGCGATCCTTTTAATGATCTGGTGCGCTCCGCTCCTTGTTATCGACAACGTGCTGAAACCCCTTCTGCTCGGACGCGGGGCGCCGGTTCCTATGCTGGTCATTTTTCTTGGAGCCATCGGCGGTTTCCTTACTTTCGGGACCATCGGACTCTTTGTAGGCGCCGTTGTGCTTTCACTGGGTTACAACCTGTTTCTCCTTTGGCTGAAAAATTAACCAAAGCTGAAACAATGCTGATGCGGAATGCCTGGATATAGATATAGTTCATAAAACTTATCTAATTTTGCACCTGGAATAAACTCCTGAACTTTCTGTTCCCTTTCAATAAAATTTTTCGATGAAGAAAACCATTTTACTGATTTTTCTTGGCCTGTTTTTAGTTCAGCTGCGGGCGCAGAACTTTGTAGGCATTGAGGTTGGATTTCTTGGCACCCATACCAATGTAGCCGAATATGAACGGATCGGACGCAAGGATTACCTCCTCGATTCTGTCTCTTTAAACACGAACGTCGGGTCATTACAGATTGCAATCAATGCAGACATTGATCTGGGTAAGAATCTCTTTCTGTCGACGGGATTTCATTACAGCAACAAAGGGCTGGCCAATGTCTCCTTCATTGACACGTCCGGGTGGATTTGGTCATCTTCCGCACGGCAGAACTACGTTGGGTTGTCGATGCTGATCGGCTACCATTTTCATTTTAAACAAAGCAAACTGGGATTGCAGTTAGCCACCGGCCCACAGGCAGATTTTGCTGTTGGGACACCAAATGGCGCTGCGCTTTTTTCAGGTCCCCTATACAGGTTTTTCATGCCCTTTTCCCGGTTCAACGAGGTTGATCTCTCCTGGAGAACTGAAGCTGCCCTTACCCATCCGCTCGGTCCGGGTGATGTGATGGTGAAATTATCCTATCTCTACGGGTTAAGCGATGTTATGGAAGATGCCTTCGTCGTGGGAAGAACCATGTCTCTTGGTCTTTCTGTCGGGTATGCCCTCAGGTTACCTTAAGTCCGATCGATTCAAATTCGGTTTTCAGAAATAAAAGATCTTCCTGCTTCAGGTCTGGAACGCCTTCCATAGGATTGGATTTACAGAAACGGCGGTATTTTTCACGTGCCATGGAATGAAACGGGAGAAGGCTGATCTGGATATCCGTAGTGTCGGGATTCCGGAGATGAGACAGGTACTCCCTCATGTCACGAATATTTTCGGCGGTGTCGGTGATACCTGGAATTACCGGGAACCGCAGGATCACATTTTTTCTGGATTTGTAAAGAAATTCAAGGTTTTCGAGAATTTGTCTGTTCGGTACGCCAGTGTACTTTATATGCATTTCATTATTGATGATCTTCAGGTCATACAGGAACAACTCAACCCAGGGGCAGATATTTTCAATCGACGCCCTGGTTGCGTAGCCTGAGGTATCCAGGGTTGTGTGAATGCCTTGTTCCCTGCAGTTTCGGAGCAGGTTATATAAAAATGATTCCTGCATCATGGGTTCACCGCCCGAAAAGGTGACCCCGCCTCCTGATTCTTCATAAAAAATGTGGTCCTGCAAAATATCGTGCATCACCTCCTCAACCGTCATCCATTTCCCCGCGGTTTCTTCCCGTTCGATTTTTTTTCCGCTGAGGACAAAATGCTTTGTTGATTTTTCAGGGCATATGTCGCGGCTTTCAGGATTATGACACCACCAGCAGTTGAGGGGGCAACCCTTGAAAAACACTGTTGTCCTGATTCCAGGGCCATCATGCACCGTGAACCGGCGGATATCGAAGATGAGCGCCTTATTCACAGTAAAAGAGGATCATTTTACGGATGGCTGCCTGGCAAGCCGTACAGAATCCGGGGGCATCATTGCTTTTCATCCGGCAATCCATCATAGGGCTGTAAATCCCTTTTGCAATATAGCCACCACCTTCAAACATTCCGGTCACCCCTTTGAATTTATCCTCCCTTGTGGTAGGGATGGGCGTACCAGGCTTAACCATATTCTTCCATTTGGAGTCAAAATTCACATTGGTCGTAATGTTCGGCTCCCATGGCTCAAATTTCAGGTTGTAATAATCGGAATAGGTGATTTGCGAAGTATAGTATTCATCTGCCAATCCGGCAAACTCATGCCCGAATTCATGGATGGCCACGATGTTTGAAAGCTGATTATCAACCGTGCCTTCCCCGTAGTGGTTGTAGAAGCCGCCGCCCCCATATTTTTTGCTGTTGACCAGAACAAAAATGAGATCGTAGGGCACACAAGCCGCAATGTCATACATCGATTTGGTATCGGAGGTGGTAAGATAACGGTCCATATCAAAGGTGTAGAAACTACTGTGGATATTTGTATTTACGTAGATGTCTTTTCCCGGAATGGTCACGCCCGATTCATCTGAAGGCGATTCGACGGCATAGAAATTAAACCGGTCGGCGAGGCTGGCATAGGGCTCTGCAGACATTATATAACCGGAGATACGTTTAGCATCCAGCAGGAATTTATCCATCTCCAGCGTGGTATATCCTTCCGCGAGAAAAGCGATATCCACATGATGCTGCGGATCTCCGGAATCCCTGATCTTTTCAAATTTGCAGGGGTGGATACTTTCATGGCTGATGAAATAATCGGACGGATTGATGAATCGATCGAAAAGCAATTCAAATTCATTGGTCTCATACGATCTTTTTTCAATGACGAAGAGGATGGTGGCTTTCGGGAAGGGCATCACAGCCGTCATTGGGTAGGCGCGCTTCATCTTTTTCGCTTCATTAGTGCCTTTCCATTCCTGGAAAAGGGTGCTGAAGCCACGGGAAAAGATCAGTTTTTTTGTGGCTGAATCGTAGGCGTTATACCGGTATGTCCCGTATCCGAAGCGATCGGTGAGGTTTTTATGCGGCCCGCCCCAGGCAGGTTCCTCCTTCATCTGAACAAAACATGCAGTTTCAGACCCCGAGTCGCCAGTGAGAAGATAGTCAACCCGAAGGGTTTTAGGGGTGAACCATGTGTCGAAGTCGATGGGCTGGACAGTCTGTAATGGTGCTTCTGCGGCCCGATTTTCAACCGGCGGCTTTCCCTGGGAAAACGCTGTCAATACAATGATTGTCAGCGACGAAATAAAAATAAACCTGATGTTCATAATTTGGGAAGTTTGACCTTAATCGCTTGATTGACCATGATGACAAAAATAGTCAATATTCTGATTGATTTGCCCTGGAGCGATAGTTCACCCTTTCCACCGCACCTGCACAACCATCATCCCGGCCAGCATTAAAATGCATCCCACGATCATTCGTTGGTTCAGCTGTTCATGAAGAATCATCCAGCCACCCAGCACGGCGAAGACAGCTTCAAGGCTCAGAATGATCGACGCATAGGCAGGATGAGCGGTTTTTTGTGCGATCACCTGCAATGTATAAGCGACACCAACTGAAAGGATCCCGCCATAGGCGATCGGAAGCCAGGCCTGCATGATCGAGGAAAGGTTCACCGGCTCTATGGCGAAAGCAATGACCAGGTTGAGCAGGGCGCAGATGGCAAACTGGATGACCGCCAGCAGGAAACTGTCCATCATGGGAGACAACCATCCGATGAACAATACATGAAAGGTAAAGATAACAGCGCAATAAAGAACCAGCTTATCTCCCGGTGCGATGATGAAAGTGCTGGTCATACTGAGGAGATAGAGACCAGCCACAGAAAGAATTGCTCCGATCCACATCGAAAGATGCGAACGCTGGCCGAACAGCAACCCGACAATGGGAACGAATACAACATACAATCCCGTGATGAATCCGGCTTTCCCGGCCGTAGTTTGTTGCAAGCCTAATTGCTGCAGGGCCACACCTCCAAACAAAAAGAGTCCTGTCATCAGGCTGCCAAGGATGATCTTTGGCCGGTCTGCCTGATTGGAAGCCCTGATCAGCGGTTCAGTTTTCGAAGCATTTAAAAAAAGGAAGGGGAGGAGAATGATCGTACCGAGGGCAAACCTTACTCCATTGTAAGTAAACGGGCCTACATAATCCATCCCGATCCGCTGGGCTACGAAGGCGAAGCCCCAGATAACTGCGGCCAATAGAAGAATAAGGTCTGAACGAAGGGTACTTTGTTTCATTTTTTTTGTCACGCGTCACGTGTCACGCGTTACGATTTTTATTATTGTTCATTATTCTATACTGATCTCATCGGCAAACAACCACGCTTTCTTTCCGGCGCCAGGATGCCAGGTCGGACATACACCACGGTTTTTAGCGAGTACCTTTACAAACCGGGCTTTCGGGTTTTTAAGGGTTATGGAGAAATCTAGTGTTTGAACTCCATCGTAATGTTCATCAACATCATTGACTATCGTGGATACCTTTGTGTATTTCGCGCCATCCTCCGAGATCCACCAGGTAACCTCTGTTGGCATGAAAATCCATGAACCCTGATCCTGCAGGCATCTGAGCGAAAGCCGGCGAATTGGCTGCACCGAACCCAGATCGATAATTGCATCGATGTCTGTGCCTTCATAACCTTGCCAACTCCCGGTTTTGAAACTGTCGCTGCCCCTTACCAGGTTAATCAGGGCCAGGTCACCGCCGGCAGTATACTGACTGGAATAGGGTTGGTTCAGGGCGATTTTCCGATTCTTCGGGATCTGGATAAAACGTGCTTCAATCGGCAGACTTCTGGGTGACTCTTTTCCGATGGCAAAAGCACGCAAGGTCGCCGATTTTCGCAGAATAAAAGGTCTCTGGTACAGATTCGATTTCACGGAAGGTTCAGAACCATCGAGGGTAAAATGGATTTCCGCCCCGGGTAATGCACAGATAAGTCCTACCACGGTTGAATCGATAAAAGTATGGTTTCCGATATACACCGATGGCACCGGTGTAATGGCAAATTCAGCAATGTAAGAGTCGGGGAAGGCTCCGTATCCGGAACCCCAGGCCTTGTTTGGCTGCGGTCCCATGTTGAATTTTAATTCTCCGCCTTTCAGAATGTCCTCATGACTGATATAACACCGGGTGTAAGGCTTCCCATTCAGGCTGGCCGACTGGATGTAAAAATTCTGCTCATTCACGTTGACAGCCCGAATGGTGAACGACTTACCATTCTCCAGACTCAGGGTTAACTTTGGAAAAACAGGAGAACCAATCGCATAGATACCTGATCCGGGCGTTACCGGGTAGAATCCCATGGCGCTGAGTATATACCAGGCCGACATCTGTCCGCAGTCTTCGTTGCCAATCAGTCCGTCCGGTGCATTTCTGTAAAAATCACTGCATATCCTGTGCACCAGTTCCTGCGTCTTCCATGGTATGCCAACATAATCATAAAGGTATGCCATGTGGTGGCTGGGCTCGTTGCCGTGGGCGTATTGCCCGATGAGCCCGCTGATGTCGGGCTGATCACGCCCTGTGGTACTGGTGTCAGCGGCAAAGAGATCATCCAGTTTCGCAGCGAACCGGTCACGGCCACCATGGAGCATCATGAGTCCGCCAAAATCCTGTGGTACATAAAAACTATACTGCCACGAATTGGCCTCGGTAAAGTTAAAATTCACCTCGGCAGGATCAAAGGGAGTCATCCATGTTTCATTCGATTTTGCATGCATAAACCCGGTGATCCGGTCAAAAATATTTTTATAATTCTGAGCTCTTATTAGGTAAGTTTTATAAACATCCTGCTTGTCAAGCGATTTGGCCATCATGGCGATACACCAGTCATCATAGGCATATTCCAGGGTTCTTGATACCGATTCCCCTTCACGATCGGCAGGGATATAACCTTTTGCCTTATAATATTTCAACCCGAAATGATCCTGTTCGGCACTGTGCTTCATCGCCTCCAGCGCCTTGTTCCCGTCAAATCCGCGAATACCTTTCAGCCACGCATCGGCAATGACCGATACGGAATGATAGCCTATCATGCAGTTGGTTTCATTTCCTGAAAGTTCCCACACGGGCAGTATTCCTCCCTCTTCATACTGACGAAGGAAAGTATTGATAAAATCGTTGACACGTTTCGGTTCCATAATTGTGTACAGCGGATTTGCTGCGCGATAGGTATCCCAGAGGGAAAAAACCGTATAGTAATCGAATCCTTCGGCCTTGTGCACCTTCAGATCACGTCCACGGTACTGACCATCCACATCGTTGTAAATATTTGGCTGGAGCATCGTGTGATAAAGAGCCGTGTAAAATATCACCTGCTGGTCATGCGTTCCCTCTTCGGCCTTGATTTTCCCGAGGGCAGCATTCCATGTCAGGGCAGCCTGGTTGGCTGTGGCTTCAAAATCCCATCCGGGAAGTTCAGTTTCCAGGTTTTTCCGGGCACCTTCGATGCTCACCCCTGAAATACCAACTTTGACCAGGATTTTTTCACCGGAGGCTGTTGAAAATGTAAAATACGCTTTGATGTTATCCCCGTTCACCTCTTTCAGATCGGTCAATACCTTATTACCCGAAGCAATTGTGAAGGATTTGAACGGTTTGGAGAACCTGGCAACGAAGAAAATCATCTGACGGGCGGCCCACTCTTCCGAAATGCGGAATCCTTCTACCTCATCTGTCCCGGTAACCTTCAATCCTGATTCAAGCACCTTATCGCGATGCTTCAGATCAAACACAATGTTCGCTTGCTCGGAGGCAGGAAAGGTATAACAGTGGAATCCAACCCTGGCCGTGGCTGTCAGTTCAGCTTTGACATTATTCCTGAGCAGCCGTACCTTGTAGTATCCCGGTGAGGCAACTTCATCGGCTTTTTCGAAATCTGAAGTATAACCATAATTATCCAGGCTGACTTTTCCGGTTATAGGCATGACCAGGATGTCTCCGTAGTCAGAACAACCTGTTCCGCTAAGATGGGTGTGGCTGAATCCATAGATGATCGTGTCGGTTCCATAATAGGCGGAACATCCGTCCCAGCCCTCCAGGCGGGTGTCGGGACTGAGTTGCACCATTCCGTAGGGAACACTTACCCCTGGAAAAGTATGTCCGTGCCCACCGGAACCAATGAAAGGGTTTACATAATCTGTTAAAAAGGCGGGTTTCTGTGAGTGAGCCGTAAACACGATGATCAATGCCATGAAGCATGGAACAATATGCAATTTTATTTTAAACATTTTGTGCAATCAGTTAGGGATGATTCAAAACTAATAGGTATCAATCAGGCTTTTCACAAGGATCAGGTCAGCCATTTTCTGAAATTTTCTGGGTGTTGTAAACTTCACCTGGACAGATTCTCCGGGCAAAAGGTCAAAATAGTTGTCTGATAAATCACCCTTCACCAGCGGGGAGATGCAGATGTTTTTTGCGAGTTTATCGCTCGAAAGCTCTATGGTACATCCTGTGGGGGTCTCAGTAACCTTTTTTGTGATTACAGGAACCTGCAGCTGCAGATCTTTTGGAGGTACAAAATAGAGCAGGCTTTTTTGTTGAATCCCATTCCCGTCGCGTTGGAAGATGGCTTGAAACACCCATTGCGCCGGATCCAGTTTGCCCAGCATTTTTGATTGAACTGTATCAAAACAAATGGCAGCAGTGTTTCCCGCTAAACTTACATTAAAAGTTTTTGTTGTGCGGGTAATGCCATTAAAATCAATAAGTTTAACAGTAAGCTTCCCTTTGACCACTTCATGTTCGTCCGATGAAATATAAACTCTCACATGACCATCTTCCATAACGGACGAAACAAGGATGTTGCTGAATGCAGCGGGGATCGCATAATGCAGTGCCTTCTTCTTTCCGAAATAGTCGCGTGAGGACCAGGAAACAACAGGCCAGCAGTCGTTCAGCTGCCAGTAAAGTGTTCCCATACACCGGGGAGCTGCCCTGCGATGGGCCTCGATCGCCGATGTTATCCCCCGGGCTTGCAACAGTTGGGAAACATAGGCATAGGATTCAAAATCTTTTGGCTTCTTATAGTCGCGCAGCAGGTATTCATCAATGGTTTCATATCCTACCGGATTTTTTTGATGCACTTTCATCACATCCGATCCAAGTACCCTGTCTTCAGGTGAGGTGAAATTGCGGATGGTAGTCAGATCGGGAAAGCCCTGAAAGCCATATTCCGACATGAACCTTCCCACTTTTTTCTTATACATCTCAAAAGGTTCTTTTCCCCACCAAACGCCCCAGTAATGTGAATCGCCCTCCGTCATGCTTTCGCGTCGTCCCCACCCGTGCAAGGGAGAAGATGGAACATAAGGTCTCTGAGGGTCAAACTTTTCCACGAGACCCGGAAGTAGTGCGTTGAATAAAAGCTGGTAATTCTTATAAACCTGTGTGGAATCGCCGGGTGAATAATTGTATTGTTTTTGCCACCCCCAGTTTTTCCATCCTTCGTCAATTTCGTTGTTACCGCACCATAACGCAAGGCTTGGATGCCGTCGCAGGCGTACGATATTCTGAATGGCCTCCTCCCGGACATTTTCCAGGAATTCCTGGTTGCCCGGGTACATCGCACAGGCAAACATAAAATCCTGCCATACAAGAATGCCATTTTCATCACACAGATCATATAAAATATCATTTTCGTAGATCCCGCCTCCCCAAATCCGCAGCATATTCATGTTGGCCTCTTTCACATCACGGATCAGCGCTGCATAGGAAGAATCCTTCACCCGGGGCAAAAAGTTATCCTGGGGGATATAGTTGGCCCCCCTGATGAATACCGGGATCCCATTGACCTTAAAATAAAATGATTTACCGGCAGCATCTTTATCCTGCACCAGTTCAATCGTTCTCAGCCCGATCTTCTGAAGGCCTTTACAGATAAGGCTTTTCCCTGCATACACCTCATATCCAAAATTATACAGGGTGGGGTCGCCCATTCCATTTGGCCACCAGCGGGCAGGATTCGGAATTGAAAAATCACCACTGATCATGCTGATCTTCCTGATGAGCACGACAGACTTCCTGAGAATTTCGGTCGAATCACGATATAACCTGATGTGTACAGAATCATCCAATTCAGCGGTCATAGTAAATTGCACGGACATTTCAGCAACTGAATCAGTCAGCTTTTTCTGGACAAACTGAACCTCTGTGACATGTATGGCATTCCGGTACCGGAGATAAACAGGTCTCCAGATACCGCTGGTCACAAGTTTGGGTCCCCAGTCCCAGCCAAAGTGATAGGCTGCTTTACGGCATACCGACTTTTCATCACCGGGAAGTTTTTGAGGCAGTTGGTTCATCATTTTCGCGATCAATGGATTTATGGCCGGAAAAACAACACGCAGCTTGTTTGTGCCAATGCGCATAAGAAACTTGACATCAATAACCCATTCACGGAACATATTATCTGACAGCAGGATTAGTGTGTCGTTGAGGTAAACCCTGGCATAGGTGTCAAGTCCCTTGAAAACCAGGTCAATGTGCCGCCATGCAAAATTCTCCTCTCCATATTCAAAGGATTTCACATATTCCCACCCTGAATTGCCTATCCACTGCACATTTGCTTCATTGTTCCTGAGATAGGGATCCGGAATGACCTTATTTCTCATCAGATCGAGATGAACCACTCCTGGAACCCTGGCATGCATCCAGTTCTCAGTTCCGATCATTCTGAACTGCCAGTTCCCGTTTAGGTTAAAAGTATTTATATCCTGGGCGGGCAGCGAAACCACAATCAGGAGAATGCAGGCAATGAACAGGGATGGGAAATAACGGATCACAGAATGATGGATTAATCTGACAAAATTATCATTTTCCCGCTTACCGTTTAGCCAACCTTTGAATTCATCCTTAATATTTCTATTTACATCTGTTTTATTTTTAACTTAGACACCCAATCTAAATACCGATGATGAACCTGCCCCATCTCTACGAACAATTCTTTCATTTATACGGAAATACAGAGATGTGGCCCCGGTGCTTTTTCGCTCCCGGCCGTGTGAACCTGATTGGCGAACATACCGATTACAACGGCGGTTTTGTATTACCTTGTGCGATACAATACGGAACCTATCTGCTGATCCGCTCAAACAATGATCAGGTTGTTCGGCTGGCCTCTGCAAATATGGATTTCAGGGCCGAGATTCCTTTGGCGGAGTTATCTGAAAAAGTAAATGACAAATGGATAAATTACCCGCTGGGGATCATTGATCAGCTGCGGAAGTTGAACATCCCTGTCAAAGGATTCGACATGCTCTTCAGCGGTGACATTCCCAATGGTGCCGGATTATCATCTTCCGCCTCCATTGAAATGGTAACCGCCTATGCCCTTACCTCGCTGATGAATGCCACGCAGCTTGAAATGATTGACCTGGTTAAACTTTCCCAACGTGCCGAAAATGAATTTGTCGGTCTCAACTGCGGGATCATGGATATGTTTGCCGTAGGAATGGGAAAAAAGGACAATGCCCTTTTTCTGAATTGCATGACATTGGAGCACAAACGGGTTCCATTGGTCCTGGGCGGATTCCGGCTCATCATCGGCAATACCAATAAAAGAAGGGGACTTGCCGATTCAAAGTATAATGAAAGGGTAACTGAATGCCAGCTTGCAGTGACCTACCTGAGTCGTGAGATGACCATTTTGAAACTTGGGGAGGTCAGTTTCATGCAATTTTATAAGATGCAGGAGACCATACCCGATGAACTGATCCGCCGGAGGGCGCGGCATGTCATCTCAGAGAACCAGCGTGTACTGAATGCTGTGTCGAGCCTTCTCAAGGGAGATATTCTGCAGTTTGGAGCGCTCATGAATGCTTCACATGAGTCGTTGAGGGATAATTATGAGGTGACCGGCATTGAACTGGATACCATGGTCAGTGCCGCCCAGAAAATCAATGGGGTGGTTGGTTCCCGGATGACCGGAGCTGGTTTCGGCGGATGCACTGTCAGCCTGGTGAGGGAACAGGCCGTCGATTTGTTCATTGATCAGGTTGGCAGGGAATACCAGGAAAAAACAGGGATAAAACCTGATTTTTATCTTGCCGAAATTGCAGACGGGGTCAGGAAAATCAAAGTCGGGTAACAACTTCTAGGTAAATTTGGTATTCTTACATTCTTAAATCTGAAATCGAAAATCGTAATTCAAAAATTATTGCCATGGGACACAAAAAGGATAAGCAAAAGGACAGCGATAAGGTAAAAGAAAAAAAATCCAAAAATCAGGATGAATTGACTCCCGATTCAGGATCTAAACCGGTCAACCTTGAGGAGGAGGGTCGTGATAAACTTCCCAGTCATATTTATGAAGCGGAATTGGCAAAACTCCAGATTGAACTGGTCAGGCTCCAGGAGTGGATCAAATACAAGGGGCTTAAGGTAGTTGTGCTTTTCGAAGGACGGGATGCCGCTGGGAAAGGCGGTTCCATTAAAAGAATCACCGAGAGCCTCAATCCACGTGTTTGCAGGGTTGTTGCTCTGGGTGTTCCTACAGAAAAGGAAAAAACGCAATGGTATTTTCAGCGCTATGTCCCGCATCTGCCTGCAGCGGGTGAAATGGTCCTGTTTGACCGGAGCTGGTATAACCGGACAGGGGTGGAGCGGGTAATGGGCTTCTGCTCCGACGCGGAATACTGGGACTTTCTGCGTTCGTGCCCGAATTTCGAAAACATGTTGATCCGGTCAGGTACCATTCTTGTAAAATACTGGTTTTCGGTCAGCGACAAGGAACAGGAAAAAAGGTTTATTCAACGTATAAACGATCCGACCCGCCGCTGGAAAATAAGTCCGATGGATGTGGAATCTCGCACCAAATGGATCGATTATTCCAAAGCCAAAGATGAAATGTTTGCCTACACCGACACCAAACAATCCCCCTGGTATGTCGTTGAAGCCGATGACAAGCGCAGAGCCCGGCTAAACTGTATCTGCCATCTGTTAAGTCTGATCCCGTATGAGGATGTCCCACGCGAAACCATTATCCTGCCCCCCCTGGAAAAGGATAAAGCATATGTACGTCCCCCTATGTCGGAGCAAACCTTTGTGCCGAATAAATTCTGATTCCCGTTACGCGGCAACCGAAATATTCCAGGGCATTTACTTCAGGACGGAAAACCGGTAAACTGTTTTCTGAGAATATTTTTCTCCCGGATGCAAAATGGTATTTGGGAACGACGGTTGATTGGGCGAATCAGGATAATGCTGGGTTTCGAGACACAATCCCCAGTACTTTTTATAAATTTTACCGCCTTTTCCTTTGATGGTCCCATCCAGAAAATTACCTGAATAAAGCTGGATCCCGGGTTGGGTGGTCGCTATTTCTAACTGACGTCCGGTGCGTGGATCAAATAACTGAGCTGCAATGGAAAACTGACCTGGTTTTTTCGTTAAAACAAAGTTATGATCATATCCCCCATTAACTTCCCTGATTCGCTCACCTATGGCCATCGAGTTGTTAAAATCCATGGCTGATCCCCTGACAAACGGCAAAGCACCGGTCGGGATCAGTTCACTGTTGACTTGCGTAAACTGGTCAGCATACAATGTAAGGACATGGCCAAGGATGCTGGTGTCTGCTTCGCTCAGGTTAAAATAGGTGTGGTTGCATATGTTCACAGGAGTAGGTTTGTCCGTTTCCGCCTCAATGAGCATATTCATTGTATTGTGATCATCCAGTGAATAGATCACCTTCACCTTCAGGTTCCCTGGATAACCCTCTTCGCCATCCCTGCTCAGATAGCTGAGTTCAAGATAAGCGCCCAATGAATCTTCGGATGCCTTTGCATCCCAAATAACTTTATCAAATCCCTTCAGTCCGCCATGAAGGCTGTTATTCCCATTGTTAATGCTGAGTTTATAACTTCTCCCGTTCAAAACAAACTTCCCTTTGGCGATCCGGTTTGCATACCGGCCAACGGTCGCGCCAAAGTACGGGCTGTTGGCAATGTATTGCTCAACGCTGTCGTAACCGAGGACGATGTCACCCAATCGTCCGGTTTTATCTGGAACGAGGATGGAGGTGATTATTCCACCGTAATTGGTAATCTTTACCTTAAGGCCATTACTGTTGGTAAGCGTGTAAAGAAAAACCTCCTTCTGATCTGCTTTTCCAAATGAATCTTTCTCAATGGTTGGGTGTTGGTCAATTGGTAACATTTCTGTGATTTTTGTAAAGATCGTAGAATCATTCAAATCGTCCCCCTTGTCATTGTCATTAATCTGCACATTACAAGTGGTGAACAAAAACATTGTCAGTACCGAAAGAAAAAATATAAGGGTCTTCTGCATATCCGGAGTATTTGATTATAATACAAACTTATCAAAACAATGTCAGGTGACCAACAATCTTTTTACTTTTGAACTTTTTTATCCTTCGTACAGGTAACTGGTTATTGGTCATTCAAAACATGTCTCTACTTCTTCAAAACAAAATCATCCTGGTTACAGGAGCCTCTTCAGGAATTGGTGCCGCATCTGCACTGGCATTTGATGCAGCAGGGGGAAAAGTTGTCCTTGCCGCCCGCAGAAAAGAAAAACTCGAAGCGCTTGCAGCACAGATGCACGATCCTCTGGTTTTACCAGTCGATCTTTCTGAAGAAAGTTCTGCCCGGGAGATGATACGGACCGTAGTTAACCATTTCGGACGCATTGATGTTCTGGTCAATAATGCGGCCAGCATCATCGTGGCAAAGGCCGATTCTGTTACCTCTGATGATCTGCGCTTTGCATTCTCCACCAATCTGATTGCACCGGTTGCCGCAACCCAGGAGGCCATTGGCTTGATGCGTAACCGGGGAGGGCTCCATATCATCAATATCGGCTCACCCGGATTTATGATGGGAATTCCATTTTATTCTCCTTACGTTTGTTCAAAGGCCGCTCTGTCGGCCTGGACGAGAACGATCCAGGCTGAATGGTCCGGAACCGAAATCATCGTGAGTGAATTCTTCCCGGGATATATCCTCACCGATTCTCTCCCTGAATCGCGGTTGGGTGCGATTGACCAGGATTTCCTGATGGCAGAACACCAGAATTTCATCACCCGGCTTTTTACAAAACCTAAAACACCCGCAGATGTTGCGCATCAGCTCATCAAACTGATTGTGAGACCCAGAACCCTGGTCTATTCTGACGTTGGGGTGAAGATCGGGGCATACATCTCCAATATTTCGGGATTCCGGTTGAACATTGCCCGTCAACTTGCCAACAACGCCCGTAAAAAAAAGAATCTTTCTATTTTTGACCAATAAACCAGTTTTCAAATCCTCAAATTTTCAAACTATGCGACAACCCATCTCTTTAAGAGAACGAAAAACCGATTTTATCTATCTTGCCTTCTTCTTTCTCAACCTGTTATATATTACTTATATCGTTGATTTGGAGCAACTTGTAATAAAAAATCCGGATGATTTTCAATATCCGCTCTGGCCGTTGCCATTTCTTGTTGACATGGTACACTGGTGGGGAAGCAATTTCGATCCCCTGCAATGGGCCCGTCCAACCTGGTGGAAAGCAACAATATGGCTTGATGTAGTGTTTTTCGGTCCCTATTATGCTTTTGCGATCTATGCATTTATCAAGGGGAAGGAGTGGATCCGCATTCCGACCATCATCTATTCCTGTATTCTTTTCACCAATGTCTTCATCATCATGAGTGAAGAATTTTGGGGTCCGCATGCCTCGAATGCCATAGTCCTCGTTACCATCGCCAATGCCCCATGGTTCCTGTTCCCGATCTTTCTGGTTTGGAAAATGTGGAAAAACGAACATCCTTTTACCCGCCTTGCCTGATAATATCCTGATGGGATCCTGATTATGGTTTTAACGGAACATCCTGTTTCCCCGCTGAAACACTCCCATTTAACTGAACATTCAATTTAGCTGCGAGCTGCTTGAATCTGGGAAGATCTTTCTCATCAACCGGTTTGGAAGGAGGTGATACAAGTTTTAACGGATCAATGGGACTCCCGTTGCAATAAACACGGAAATCGAGATGCGCGCCGGTTGAAAGACCGCTGCTTCCAACAAATCCTATTACCTGTCCCTGCTGGACATGATTCCCTGATTTTAACCCTTTTACATAACCCGAGAGATGGGCATAAGTAGTCGTGTACACCGAATTGTGCCGGATGCTGATGAAACGACCGTATCCGCCATGAAATCCGACTTCATTTACATGACCATCGCCCAGTGCCACCACGGGAGTACCCCTTGGCGCCGAATAATCAACGCCAAAGTGCGGGCGGGCAATACGCAGGATCGGGTGCATTCGCGAACGCGAAAAACGGGAACTGATCCGGGAAAACTTGAGTGGCGCTTTTAGAAAAGAACGCTGGAGGCTCTGCCCGTTCTCATCAAAATAGGCTCCATTCGCGCCCTGGTCAAAATAATAGGCATAGTAATCCTTTCCGTTACTCTGAAATTTTGATGCAAGAATCCGGTCAATTCCGACCAGGTTATTATCGACAAACACCTCCTCATAAATCACCTTGAAATTATCTCCTTTTTGCAATCCATAAAAATCAACAGTCCAGGCATATACATCCGAAAGCGCCATCCCGAGATTGACATCGAGTTTGTTTTCAACAAAACAATTCCAGAGGGAACTCCTGATTGTCCCGGTGGAGGTCTTCACGAGCCTTGTCACAGATTTTTTATCCAGGTATACCCTCAACGAGTCCCTGAAATCGTATACTACGAAATCGATGGGGTTGAGTTCATAAATGAAATAAAGGGTACGGTGTAACGAATCTTTTGAGACAATCCTGGCAAAGTTGTTTCCGGCCTTGATCCTCCTCACATCAAAAACTCCCCGGGTCTCCCTGGCGATTTCATCAATAAGCCCACCCGAAATATGTGACGAAAGGAGGGTGGAGAGGTTCTGATCAGGTGCAACGCGCCCATGTATAACTTCCAGGCTGTCGAGTTTGATCCGGTAGGCCATTTTCTGCGGGGTAACAGGAATGGAATGAGGTTTTTTGATCAGCTTGGCTGAAAAGGGGAAAAAGAGGCCAATGATCACAACAATAGCCAGGATAAGAATGACAGCAGCAATGGAGTAGGCTTGGAGGGAGGGTTTATGCAATCCGTTCACTGGTCAAAAATAAGTTTTATTTGAACTATTTCAGGCCTGTTTCCGAGCCTTACAGGTGGTCCCCAGGTCCCAAAACCATTTGAAACATAAAAATGAGTCTGACCAATTTGTTTGTAGCCTGAACTCAGTTCATATATGGCTTTGGTAATATAATTGAAAGGCCATAGCTGTCCGTGGTGGGTGTGCCCTGAAAGCTGAAGATCCACTCCGAGTTCTTTTGCTTTTTCAAGTTTGAATGGCTGATGGTCCATCAAAATTACCGGAAGGCTGCGATCAACCTGTTCCATGATTTCTGCAAGTTCCTTTCGTGGTTTTCCGGTAAACCGTGCTCTATCCCGGTCATCACGCCCGATAAGGAAAAACCGTTGATCAATCAGCACCACGGTATCTCTCAACATGTTCACACCATGTTCCCTGAGGTATTTTACTGCAGCCTCAGCACCCCCGATATATTCATGATTTCCGGTGATGCCATAGACTCCAAACTTGGCCCTGATCTGGATTAAATCTGCTCCGAGATTGTTTTTGATCACCGGAGCAAGGTCTTCATCAACCAGATCACCAGCGAAAAGCACAATATCCGGATGGAGTGAATTGATGGTTTCAACCAGCCTGTTGGCTTTTCGTTTTGCAATGATGGTCCCGAGGTGAATATCTGACGCCATAACAATGTTCAGGGATCGCTCGCCATGAACTACCTTCCTCACGTGCAACTCCAGTTTCTTTACCCGTGGAATCCTTGCATTGATAAACCCACCGGCAACAATAAGTGTAACGGTAACAAGGGAAACAAATAAAAGGATCAGTTTGGTGCGCGGGTAGTCGGCATAAACGATTTGAGGGAAAATATGAACAAAATAGTTGACCATTCTTGCAAAGTCAATCAGGAGGGCGATCAGGATGAAATAGAGCATGAAAGCCAGCCAGAATGATCCTATCCAAGTTATGACTCCCGTAAAACCACATGGATAGGTGCGTTCCAGGATCCTCGCAAGGATAAAGGTGGATGCAACAAACCAGAATCCAGCGATATACCATGGCCTCCATGATGAACCAACCGGAATGGCCTGCAAACCACGGGTAAATATATAGCTGTTTACCAGTCCGTAAACGACCAGAACAATGGTAAAAAATATGATGAAGGCTCCTGTTTTCAAAAAATTCCGTCCTTTGTTTGATTTTTTTCGCAAAGATACCGATTCATAAAAATATACCATTAATTTTGTTTGGTTAAAAACATCACAAATCTCCCTTTTAGTTTTTTATTTGAGTCCGTCATTTACCCTTTAATCCTTTAAAGATGATAGAAACAGGTTTTACTCTCAGTTGGATTGACTACACGATCATGATCGTTTACTTTGTTTTTGTGCTTGGCATCGGTTGGGCTCTGAAACGCTATATGAAAGATGCAAATGCGTTCCTTGAAGCCGGTCGGTCGATGCCTGCCTGGGTTGCCGGATTGGCATTTATTTCCACCAACCTTGGCGCACTTGAAGTAATGGGGATGACGGGATCAGGGGCTAAATATGGTATGCTTACAACGCATTTTTACTGGGTTGGGGCGATCCCGGCCATGGTGTTCCTTGCCTTGTTTATGATGCCATTCTATTATGGCTCAAAAGCCCGGTCGGTCCCTGAATATCTCAAGTTACGGTATGATGAAAAAACCCGTGGGCTCAACGCCATCCTCTTTGCAGTGATGACCATCCTTGCCTCTGGAATTTCCATGTACGCCCTTGCTATCCTGATGGAAAAAGTTCTTGGATGGAATTTCCATTTGAGCCTTGTACTTTCTGCAGCCATTGTCCTGGCCTATACCTACCTGGGAGGCCTGTCGTCAGCCATATACAATGAAGTGCTCCAGTTCTTTATCATCGTGATCGGGTTATTGCCGATTGTTGTTCTGAGTCTGCAGGATCTGGGTGGTTGGTCAGGGATGAAAGATCAGCTTGCGCCCATCGTCTCAACAAAGGGATTCGCCCCGGATACATGGACGACCACCTGGAAATACACCGGATCGGCAGCGGCCAATCCGCTGGGCGTTGAATGGTATGGGATATTTGCAGGTCTCGGGTTTGTACTTTCCTTCGGCTACTGGTGCACCAACTTTTTAATTGTTCAGCGTGCCATGTCTGCCAAATCGCCCACAGCTGCAAGGAATACCCCGCTCATTGGCGCCCTTCCGAAAATGTTCATACCGTTTCTTATCATTGTGCCCGGAATCGCAGCACTTGTTTTACTGAATAAACCGGGGACCGGATTCACCCTTCCCGAAATTTCTCCGGGCCATTATAACTATGATTACACAATCATCGCACTTTTGAAACAGTATCTGCCTGCCGGGGTGCTGGGATTGGGTATCACTGCGCTTCTCGCTTCCTTTATGTCGGGAATGGCCGGAAATGTTTCGGCATTCAATACTGTATGGACCTACGATATCTACCAGAGTTATATCCGCCCTGTTACTTCGGATAAAGCTGCGGATGACAAACATTACCTGTTTGTAGGACGCATGGCCACCATCTTTGGAGTGATTGTCAGCATCGCGGCTGCATACCTTGCAAGCCTGTTTGGAAATATCATGGACTTCCTGCAAACCATCTTCTCCATGATCAATGCTCCGTTGTTTGCCGTGATCTTCCTTGGAATGTTCTGGAAACGCACAACCGGGCATGCTGCATTTACCGGTTTACTATTCGGATTTTTTATCGCCCTGCTCCATCACGGGGTCACTGTTCCTGAAGGCGCTGCCACTCTTGTTAAAGGAGGATGGATCTGTAATCTTCATACCTATCCTGTGGAAATGGCCCAGAATTTCTGGACCGCCATCATCGCCTTCTCGACAAGCGCCATTGTTACTGTTGGGTTGTCGCTGGCCACCAAACAGAAAAAATCGGACGAAGAGTTGAAAGGCCTGGTTTATGCACTGACACCACGACTTGTTGAAACGAACGTTCCATGGTACAAGCGTTCATCAACACTTGCCATACTTGTCCTTACCATCGGCACCATCCTGACCATCCTGTTCTGGTAACATTGATTCATTCACAAAACAACGCAACTATTCATTCGATAATTCAATAAAAAATGGGTATAGATATAAAATTTCCGATCGGACTGATGTTCACCATCCTTGGTGTGTTCCTTACTGTTTTCGGATTATTTACCAATGGCGACAGTGTATTATACAGCCGTTCTCTGGGGATTAACATCAATTTATGGTCGGGAGGGGGCATGCTGGTTTTTGGTATCATCATGCTCTTTCTATCCTGGAGAAGCCATAAAGCAAAAACTTCATGATATGAACCCGATACATCGAGCCTTTCTCAAGACACCCATTGGTCATCTTGAAGTAACTGGTTCTGAAAATGGGATCCGGACCTTGTATTTCCTTAATTTCAAGGTCAAACCACAGCATGTCCCGTCTTGTTTAAGGGATGGCATTCATCAGCTCGAAGAATATTTCTACGGATCGCGACAGCAATTCGACCTGAAACTTGACCTTACCGGTTCACCATTTCAGTTGAGAGTTTGGCATGAACTCATCAATATCCCATACGGAACCACCATTTCTTACGCTGAACTTGCAAAGAGACTGGGTGATGCGAAAGCTTTACGCGCCGTGGGTGGAGCGAACGGACACAACCCTGTTTCCGTCATTGTTCCATGCCATCGCGTGATCGGATCAAATGGGCGACTCGTCGGATACAGGGGTGGATTGAAACGCAAGAAATGGCTGCTTGAGCACGAACATGCCTTTGATCAGCGCGACCTTTTCTATGTAAAAGTTTGACCTGCTTTTCTCTCAAATTCAATCCAATGAAAAAACGCATCCTCCTTGCCGGGTTGTTTTTTTGTATTTTGTTCCAACCATTCGCACAAACCTGGATTCGAAGTGTAGATTTGAATCCTGATAATCCTTTCACACTGAAAAGCGCCCGGACAGTAAAATTTCATTTGATTGAAATTCCGGGAAACCTGCCACTGTTTTCAGTGATAGTCGACAGTGTCTTTTATGGAACCTGCAGCATTACTCAGCTTATTGGCGATACGCTTTTCTTCACGCTGGCCGACAGCATCAATGGATGGGCGGTCATGGATAAGAATTTCAATCCCAGCCCAAAATACACGGTACGGTTCCTGAACTTGGGGAAGATCAGCCGCCGCCTCGAAAACCTGGTTCCACTGGGTGAAGGAAAAGACAAAGTTTACATCACGGCAGCTGGTTCTAAGGAATGGCCCGGATACCTTTGCAGGTCAAAACTTTTCCGCCCGGGATTTGTCCCGGTTGGGGTGATCCTTCCCGACAATGCCTGGCATCTGGGATTTGCCGATGTCAGGATCAATGACACCCTTTCCCTGACCGGTTTGGCCCGCCGGGGACTTCGCGACAAGGAAAGAACAGAAATTGACAGGTGGATGATCACCCTTAAACCAGGTGGATGGGCAGAATATTCCATCTGGTTTATCGGCCATAAACAGGACTGGCACACGGGCCTCAGGTTGATGTTCAATCGTTTGTGGCTTTATGATATGCCTGAATTTGATAACAGCATGTTCCGCCGCAGCGACCTGGCCTGGATGAAAACAAGCTATATCATGTTACTTCAGTTTGCATGGGATAAAAAATACTATGATTACGGCCAGCAGAAATACACCTTCTATCAAAACCTGTTCGAATATGATTCCCTTACCGGAGGGTATGATATTTTCACTCTTTGGCCGACATGGCCCAGGCTGGGACTCGATCAGCGAAACCAGTGGGATATGTACCGCGACCTTCCGGGAGGCTTGAGTGAACTCCGGAAACAGGTCGAATTTACCCATCGTGCCGGGAAGAGATATTTCATCTCCTATAATCCGTGGGATGATGGAACACGTAAGGAAGACCAGTTGAATGGGATGGAAGATCTCCTGCGGGCCACCGATGCCGATGGGGTGGTACTTGACACAAAAGGATCATCAAGCAGGGAATTACAGGCTGCCGCCGATAAGGTCAAACCAGGAATCATCATGTACAGCGAAGGAATGGCTGTCCCGAAGGACATGCCCGGCATCGTAAGTGGCAGGGTGCATGATGCCCTGGTGATGCCGCCGCCTATAAACCTGAACAAACTGATTAAGCCTGATTTCGCCATCTTCAGGGTACTTCAGCTGGCAGATGACCGGCTGCACCGGGAACTGGCCATCTCATTTTTCAATGGTTATGGAGTTGAGATCAATACCATGCGCCCGGGCCGCCCCGATTGGATTGAGGATGAATTTGCCTACATGGGGCGCACGTCAAAGATTCTTCGCGAAAACCGGACTGCCTTCAGCAATGAATCATTTGATCCGCTCGTACCCACCCTTGTTGATTCTGTTTATGTAAATTGCTGGGATGCCACCGCGAAAAGGCTTTTCACGATCTACAGTGTCAACCCGAAAGGAGTGAACGGAAAATTGTTCGAATTTGTAGATCCTTCGGGTTATTGGCCTGCTTCAACAATCATCGGAGAATATCATTTTGTTGACCTTTGGAATCACGAAGAGGTAAAACCGGTGATGGATAAGGATAGGGCTTTTATCCCGGTAAGGATCGATGCCTTTGATCCTGCATGGTTAAATACCCGACGCGAAGGAAATGTCGGATGCCTTGCGGTGTTCACACAAATATTAATTGTTCAGAAAACCGGAAGTCTACTGACATTCAGGGCCAATAATGCCTTGATGGACAAGATTGTACTGACTGGGGAAAATCCTGACTACCATTCAAAACAATTCACATATACGGCAGCAGGCGGTACTGTTGATTACAGAAGGCTGTTCCCGAAACCGGTTCAAAAAATTGTAATACAGGTCTTCTCGGGCACCGAATTAATGGATGAGGTGATTGTAACACCTGGCCTGGGTTACCCGGCATGCATCAGTCTGTATGAAAAATCACCGTCCGTAAAGGTGGTTCCGAAAGATATGGTTGAGATCCCTGCCGGAAATTTCCGGTTCTATACAAAACGTGACCCAAATACACTCGATCCGTTTATCGCCTTCCCGGATTTTTGTGATACAGTGAATATTTCTATGCCACGGTTTTTCATGGACAGGTACCCGGTAACCAACCGGCAGTACAAACAATTTATTAGACATACATCTTATATTCCGAATGATACAACCAATTACCTGAAGTATTGGTCGAATGGATCTCCGGCCAGGGGCACGGAAGATCTCCCTGTGGTTTATATTAACATGGACGATGCAAAAGCCTATGCAAAATGGGTGGGGAAGAGGCTCCCGACTGAACAGGAATGGCAGTACGCAGCCCAGGGCAGTGATATGCGCAAATATCCCTGGGGGAATATGATGGATTCAACGAAATGCAATTACAACCTTAATTTTTCCACCCCAGTCAGCAAATTCCAAAATGGCGGCAGTCCGTTCAAAGTAATGGATATGGTCGGAAATGTATGGCAAATGACCTCCGATGTGTATGACAACGGGAGTTATTATTTCACAATCATCAGGGGCGGAAGTTATTATCACCCTACCCAAAGCATTTGGTATGTGACAGGTGGACCATTACCGGTGGATCATCCTGAAATGCTGCTGCTGATAGCTCCCGGCCTTGACCGCAACGCAACCGTAGGATTCAGGTGTGTGAAGGATGCGGAATAACCCTGTTACCTTTTTACTTTGTCACCTTTTAAAAGCCAGGCATCCCTGTAGATTTTCTTCACCTCCTTCATCTTCCCCATGATGGCTGTTTTATCAGAAGATTCCATGATGGAAACCCTTAATTTTCCATTCTTTTCTATCAGTTTCGCATCCGGATAACCTTTTTCCTTCAATGCGTTGGCAAGTTGATTGGCTTTGTCTTTTGGAAGAAGCGTATTCACAATGATATAATAGACTCCGGATGTTGAATCAGTTTGCGGGGACTTCGGTTCTATAACCGGCTTTATCGCCGGTATTACAGGTTGCGTTATGGTATCTTTTCTGGGCGGTCCAGGAGTAGCGCCACAAACAGTGGCAGCGCCTTCGGGATCCTGCACCTCTCCAAACCATGCGCAGGCATAGTTTTCATAAACCGAGATCCCGATAGCATTCCAGGGTTTTCCCTGCCACTTTCCCGTATTTAACAAAAAACTGTTGAAATATTCCTCGGTTTTCCAGACCATCATCACTGTATCAGTCACCAGGGGATTATTCTCCCAATAAACGATTTCATAGCCACGGGATGGATATTTCGTCAGTTCACGAGGCTTGTCCCAAACTGAATTTTTCTTGTTCTCATCCTTTGGATAACAGAAGGGTGCCCAGAAACCTTTGTTTGACCAGGAATGAAAATTACAAACTCCCTGGTCAGGATGGTGAGCGAACAGATCCTTTGCATGCAGGTCAGCAACATAGGACAATGATTTTGAAAGCGGAATGGGAGCAAGGTTGTTCTGTTTGCGGTAATCATTGATCATATAATACAGGTTCATCTCCCTGGCATCAATGCAGAAAACAGCCGGCACGGGGTTTCCCTGCTTTACAACTTTTTGAGCAAAAGCAGCCGGGTTCATGATGGTTGATAGTGCCATCAGGCTAAAAAGCAGCAGTGTATTAAGAGTTTTCTTGATCATTATTTAATTGCAGGGGGATTTTTCTGATCTGAACTAACAATCAACTTGTTTTCAGGATTGATTAACCTCGCATAGAAGGCATATTGTCCTAAATTGTTCTCCACTTTTAACAACAGAGTATTCCACCCCGGATGCAAGTTTAATGTTATTTCAGCCTGATCAGGCTCAGCTATCTGTTCCCCAAGGAACCGGTAGACTGGTTTCCCGTTGAAAAACACCTTGATTCCGTCATCAGATCCCACAAAAAGCGTTGTCGTGCAGTTTTCGGGTGAATAAACATAAGTTAATGCATAGGTAACCACAAGTTCACATGGAAAAACCTTATCTACAAGTGATAAACAACCATTCTCAGGTGTCTGAACCTGTTTCCACCGGATAGGTTTTTTTGGTGAGCCCTGGTAATCTTTCTGCAGGTCGATCATTTTTTCTGGCAGGTAAACTGAATCAAGACCGCGTCTCACCGTGCCTGTTTTATGAGGATTTGGAAATGGGCCCAGGATATACCAGTCAGGAATATAAACACGTTTTGGCTCCATACTTACCCCATCCAGCCCGATTAAATATCCTTTTGATAGTGCATCCTTTCCGGTAACCACAAACCGGATATCCACAGAACCGGTAAGGGTTTTCAAATCCTTTAATGTCACTCCCGCGCTTGGAAGTATGTAAGGGGAATATCCGTATATGGTTCCGGCTTTTACATTGTTAACGTAAATATCGGCATTCCCGTAATCAGGTCCTTTGGAATGATAAAGGTTCAGATCGTACAGGGACTCCTTGAGCCCATTGATCTCCAGGCCAAAGGATGATTTGTCATGGGCCTCTATCACGATTTGTTTGTTCTCACCCCATTCAGGCCCATAGTCCGACATATCCATGACCTTCGATTTCAGTCCTTCCAGCTTAAAAATCATCTTTTCCGCTTCAAACATCCGGGCTGGTTTTACAATTCGCAACGGGATGCGCTGACCGGCAATTGGAAAATGCGGGAATTGTTTATGTGGCTCCATTTGATACCAATAGGCCGTTGAACTGTAATCGGCGATATCCTGGTTCCCCTGCCCATGCTCAATGGTTACCTTAATGTTTTTCTTGAACGGGATCGGATCAACGATAAAAAATCGATAAGCGGCAATCTGTCCAAGGGTATCGTTCTTGTATATCAGGCCACTGTACGGTCCGGCAAACTCTCCATTATTAAAATACCATCCTGCAGAGAAAAAATCATCTGTTCCTGTACCATGGATCGATGGCCTTTTTTCTCCGTCAGTATAAATCATTTCGTCCCCTTCAAGGAACTTCAGGCTGCCATCATACGATTGAATGTTCAGGTTCACCCCTACAACCTGTCCTTTCCCTTCAGCCTGAAGTATTACAAAATTTGAATCGTAATTGGTTCTGATACTTCTTTTCCATGCTGCATGAAAATAGGCTACATCTGATTCCAGGGCACCTTCAAATTTCTGATATTCAATTTGATATAAAAGTCCAACATCCTGCCGGGTCTCGTTGGCAATTTCAATGCGCGCATCCCGTTCAAAAGGCATCGGGAAATAGCAGACATAGCCTCCGCTCGTCATCCCAAGAAATTGAGTAATGTAGGGTTTGTAATTGAAACCGCATCCAAAAAAATCACCGATAGGAACCTCAACAGATGGTTTTGGTTCATCATCCCAGAAAATCCGGATTACGATGCGGCGAAGGAAATAGGGATCACGTGAATCAATTGCAAACCACATCCTGACAATCATTCCCGGTCCTTCGACCACAAATATGTCAGTCTTTTTCCCGGGTGCAATGTAAATCCTGTCATTGTTACCCCCTGAAGAATCAAAACTTGAAACTTGTATCAGTTTGCACTTTTTCAGGTAGGGGAGGGCAGCAGGTGAAAGTAAATGCTGAATATCAGTACGGTATCCTGTGTTACAAGAAAACAATCCAAACAACATCACCAAACCGAAAATTGCACCCAGCAATAAAACCTTTTTCATAAAACCTTATTTCAACCTGCAAAGGTATACTATTTCTGATTTTCGTCGATCAGCAATTTCGCAATGATGGCATCCCAGATATAGTTTGGCGGGCAATTCAATGATTCGTTGTCGGGACTGAAGGACTCCCAGTAGTTATGATTTTTTGAAAGCTGGGTAGTCACCGCACTAACCATTTTACCAGCCAGCTGGTGAGCAATTTCATTGTAGCCATACCTTCGGAGGCCGTCATATACCATGTAATCCCACAGCATCCAGACCGGCCCGTTCCATTTACAGCAGTAATCAACATTTGGGCTGTACCACGGGTCCTGGGCCGAAAGTGTAGGGACTCCGTATCTTCTCCAGAATCTGGTGGTGTCTGTAAGAGGCTGGACCAACCTTGCGGCCCGCTCTTTCGGGGCTGCTTCTGCCCAAAGGGCCAGGAATGCAATGATTTCCTGCCGTTTCAGATCACGTGACATGAACTTAAATGTGTGATCTTTTTTATTCACTGAATAGTAGAATCCTGTGGAATCGTCCCACATGCGCTCATTAACCAGCACAGTGGTTTTTCCTGCCAGGTCCTTCCATTTCTTTGCCTCGTCTGCCTTTCCAAGGATTGTGGCCATTTTTTCAAGGCTGCGTTCCTCCTTGATCACCATAAGTGTCAAATCCAGGCACTCAAGTTCATCGGAGATATCCTCTTTGTCGACATCAAGATATCGTTCCGCCGAAACCTGGAAAACAGCGTTATACCAGTCGCGGACATTCTCGATGATGCCATACGGGCCCCATTCAAAAGTTCCATCATGATCGGTATCCCGGTTAGCGATCAGCCATTCCACATAACGTGATCCCGATGTATAGGCATCTGAAAGGAATTGCTTGTCCTTCCCGGCATTATAAACCTCCAGGTTGATCCAGCTGAAAAACGGGGCCGAGGTTGTTGATACATTGTTGTGCGGGTAATCCTGCAATCCGCGCGGTCCATGCCGGTAAGCAATCAATCCATCATCACGTTGCTGTTCCATGTATACACGCTGTGACCCTTCAGCCGATACCGGATCCATATAAGCATAGGCCATCATGCTCAATGACTCATGCAACACCTGGTGACCGTGTCCCCATCCCCAGAGCGGGTTTCTTGAGAATACATAAAAATTGAATTTCGTTTTTCCTGTGGGAGGATACATACAGCCTCGTGCGAGGTTAAAGGCGCCCAGGTATGCAAGCTTTTCCGGTTGACTTTTAAAGCCAATCTTAGGAACTTTTGAGTAGAGAATAAGGTTGTCTTCATAATAGGTTTTGAGCATAAAGCGCCTGACGGAATCGATGGTACGGATAAGCTTTGCAGGATCCTCCTTTTGATCCTGAAATCCCCGCAGATACCTGAAATTGACCAACTCACCAGGCTTTAGCCGCTTTTTCAGCTGTAATGCAATAAAATCGACAAACCCTTCCGGTTTCATATTCAGGGTATCAACCCGCTTGTTGGAATAAAAATCGGTTTTGATCAAATTATAAAAATCCTCCATGCTGCCTGAATAACCACCATGGGATGATGTCTCCACATTGCTGGTGAAAAAATCCCTTACCTTGATGGGATACCCGTATTCTGTCTTCAGGCTGCTGATCAAACGGTAGGGACTTTCATAACGGTTGGTTACATAACCGTCATAAATCTTATCATACCTGACAATCTCCAGTGAATCATTTCCTGTTTCCAATACCGGATAGGCTGCCACCTCATGAACCATTTTGTCGATGTTTTTTATCTCCATGTTGACCATGGCAATGGAAGAACTATAAACAAAAAAGGTCTCCTTAACGTGGATTCCGCGAAATAGTTCATATTCAAGGATCGTCATATCCGGAAAGGAGAAATGTACAATCGGTTTCACAAGAAATTCTCCGATACTGGAAACCACAACATCATCAACCTTCCAAATGCAGAACATCGAACCCGCATGATCAGAGGAATAACTGACCGGCCGGCAATCGGAATAATAATCCATCTTATAAGCCTTGTCCCCATACATCTGGGAACGGGCCATGGCAGCAGCATAGGTTGTGTAAAGCGGATCATTCGCCTTTGCGTTTATGCGAACATAATCTTCGGTTGGCTTGAATTGTTGTGCGACCGATGCGAGCCACCATACACTGATTAAAACGAGGAGAATTGATTTTTTCATTTAAATAGTATAATTGTATATGAAACTAGGTTGCATTAAAGCATGATCCGTCAGATTTACATTAACCGATCTGATCAGATTTGATAATTACCAGGCCGCGCTTGGCAGATCCAACAGTCTGGATCATCATCCTGGCGACACTTTCTGCGTGAACTCCGCGATACTTTTTCAATCCGCCAACCATCAGGGGACCCAGTACCTTCATCAGCGCAATTCCGGCCTTCTCTCCGGCTCTGAATTCATCTCGCTCACCAAGCAGCATGGATGGCTGAAGAATATACAATCCTTCAAATGGGATTTTCGCCAGATCACGCTCCATTTCACCCTTGGTACGAAGATAGAAATTGGACGATTCCACATTGGCTCCGATGGAAGATACCACGCTGAAAAATTTCACCCCGGCAGCATGACAACCGCTGGCAAATGCCACAACATAATCGTGGTCGACAGCATACTGCTTTTCTTTACTTCCTGCAGTTTTAATCGTCGTTCCGAGGCAACAGAAACCATGATCTGCCTCTAATCCTTCAATCGCTCCAGGCAACTGAGAGAAATCAACCACCTTCTGGACCAGCTTTTCATGGCCTTTTTCCAGTGGCCTCCTTACAATCGCAATAACCTTATTATAATCCGGGTCTTTCAGCAATTGGTTAAAAAGATATCCCCCGACCAGCCCGGTTGCTCCTGAAATGATCGCTACTTTATTTTTCTGATTTTCCATGATTTTTTGTGTTTGCATCGATTAGAAACCTTGCTGCAATTCCAGCCCATATATAACTCTTGTTCCAGCCTGCCTGGTGATCGTCTGCACTGTAAAATTCCCAGAAAACATGATCATTCTTCAAATGGTAGATCATATTATCCAGCACCCGGTTTGCCAGTTGATCCGCTATTTGCCCATACCCGTAGTCGCGAAGTCCCCGGTATATAAGATATTCCCACTGTACCCACACAGGGCCATTCCAATAACCGATGGGACAGTAATAGTTGCTGCCCGGCCGGGCCATTTTCATCGTTGTGGCAGAAGAACGAGGTTTATCCTGCAAAGCCGCTGTCAGGGAAGGAATCCCGAAGGGTCGCCAGAATTCATTGGTGTCAAGCATCCTGTCAACAAGGTATCCGGCCTTCTGACTGTCTGCCACCCCTGCCCATAGTGGAAGGAATCCAATGATCTCCTTGATCTTGAGGTCATTCACAGATTTAAAGCTGAATGACTGGTCATTTTTATTCACATTGTAATAAAACTTCGTTTCATTATCCCAAAAAGTCTTGTTTATCAGGAGGCTTCTGCAGAGGGCATCCTTTTTCCATTTTTCCGATTCTGCCGTCAATCCCAGTTGCTGCGCCATTTCCGACAGCGACCTGGCCTCCATGACCAGCATCGAATTTATGTCAGGGCCTTCAAAATTTGATGGCCATCCCACCAGGTCCCATACAGCCACACGCGCATCACGTACCGATTCTAATTCAGCGTGACCTCCCCATTCGCACAATCCATTGTTGTTTGAATCCCGGTTGGCGACATAAAACTGGTAAAACTTTTTCCCTGAAGCATAAGCCTCTTTTAAAAATACGCTGTCGCCGGTGATCTTATAGATTTCAAGATTTTCATAATTAAACCAGGGCGCTGAAGTAGTTGGCCTGCCGTTGGTTTCAATCGTTTCATTTAAATAAGGACCTGTCCGGTAGTTGATATAACCGTCCGGTTTCTGACGGTCCATGAAAACCCGTTGTGAATTCATCGCTCCCTGTGGATCCATATAGGCATAGGCCAGCATGGACAGGCTTTCATGAAATACCTGGCCTCCATATCCCCATCCCCAGCGGGGTTCACGCGAAAAAACATAGTAATTGTGCTTGCATTCTCCTTCCGCCGGCAACATGCACTGCCTCATCAGGGAAAAAGCGCTCCAGTAAAGCATCTCCTTGTCCTTGTCATCAAACGACAATCGTGGAATCTTTGAATAGGCCTCTTCATCCTCCCTGATCAATTTATCGGGATGAATATTTTCCGCCCTGATTGATCCTTTCTCTGGCGTTTGCTTCCGTTTTTCAGTTAAACTGATAATCAAATTGAATGAAGTTGACTCACCGGGTTCAAGCCTGAATGTTCTTGAGCCGATAATTCCCTGGACATAAGGAACATTCCTTTTCTGTCTTGCAATCGAATGCTTCAGAAGTGATGTAACTCCAGGATAAGGTGTCTGGAAGCCTGGCTTGTTTGTGCCAATAAATGTAAAGACACTGTCAAAATTCAAGTTCCATTTTCCTGATCCTGACAGTTCTTCTGCCACAGGGATCTTGTGCTCTACCATCCAGCCATCACGCTTTTTCCGCAATGGGAACTGGTAACTATCATCATACTCCCGGTGTTTTATGGTGAGACTAGTATCAGGGGATGGAAAATACAGGTAGGGGAGTGCTGTAAAGGTGAGCGGAAAATGACCTTCATTGAGCAGTTGGTAACGTAAGATGGCCTTTTCAGAACTGTAAACAGCGAAAAAAACCGAAACCTTTAAATCCTTCTCCGGATAATAAAAAAAATCAACAAGGTCACTGTAGGAGATCGTCACCACGGGTTCCCTGTAAATTTCCTGAAGCCTGAATATCAGACGGTTTCCACATTGAAATGCTATTCCTGCGTTTGGACCGTCTTTGGAAATAAATTCCACACCTGATTCATCATCCATCCATTGGAACTGATAACCCAGATCGGTTTTATAATGCGACCTTGCCGGGGAGGCAGCATAGGTGGTATAGAGCGCATCTGTTTTCAAAGCAGCAAGATGGGACAGAAATTGCGCTGATCCGATCAAAGAAATATGCATGAGGATGCCGATAACGATGCTGATGGCGGTTTTCATTTGCATTAAGAATATTGGTAATTTTTGATTAATGCGCAAAATCACCAGGTTTTTATGATTACGGTTTTTGTGATGTACTTCATCTCTGATTTTTCAAAATCCACTGAAAATCTGCAAATAGGTCCTGACTGATTAAGGAACCTGGCGTTTTCAGCCTGGCGTAAATCGGCATTCTCCGACCAGATTTCCAGGATCCCTGAACTCCCGGACATTCCCTCCAGTTCAACCTGGTATCTGTTCCCCGAAAAATTACAAGAAAGGATCCGCATACCTTCGGCAGGATCGCCTGGTTTTGGATTGACTGCAACCGGCAAAACCGATATTCCGGCTTCGGTTTCCACGACCAGTTTCGAAGCGGATTTCAGGTCAAACGACAGAATGAGGGTCATTGATTGACCGGTTTTAAAGGTTGTAGCCGGTGCGGCTTTTCCATCAATCAGAACATTGGTAAAACGGGTCCCTGCAGGGAAAGTGGGCATGAATTCAATTCGCACCGCGTTGCCCTGGTCCAGGAAAAAGTGATATTGGCAAACCCCATCAACACGTGAAAAATGAAAATCAACAGTTTGATCAGCCATCCGAATATGGCGAATATCAATCGAGTCCCATTGGGGCGGAAGTTGAGGGGCTAAATGTATTTTATGCTCCTGCGCCGAGATTTCCAATCCAAGCATTCCTTCGATCGATGGCTGCAAAACCATTGTTTCCGACCAGCACTGATGGGCGCACACACCGGAAGGTTTATATTCAGCGCCGTTTAACACCTCCTCTACAAATCCAAGCCCCCAGTTTTTATATACATTCAGGTTATTCATCAGGTGCGAAAAGCCCTGGACGGCATGACCTGTTGAATATTCGGCGAGGGAGGCCCATCCTGTAAACAATGGCCACACACTGCCAAAGTGATAACCGGTTGGTTTAAACCATGGACTGTCTTCCCGCAGGATCCGGGCACCCCAGTTGGTTGTGAATGCATTCCCGGCAACATTTTTCAATGCAACGGATGCCTTTTGCGGGTCGGCCATCCTGAAATAGATGGGCACTGTCGGGAGGATCGTCTGTTCCTGCCTGAATGAACCATCTTTATTCTTGCCATAGGCAAAATACCTGCTGCTGTTATTCCAGAATTCAAGATCTATGATCTTTTTCTGGATTCCAGCCTCCATCATGTAACTTTCTGATTCAATGTCGTTCATGAACCCGGCCATCATCGAAGCCCCAGTCAGGGCTGCCCCCCACGATCCTGCCATATAGATTGTGGAATGCGAACCGTACAATTCCCCGCCTTCGACCCAGCCGTGACCGACATTGGTATTCTCGATCAGGTGGTCATGGTCGGTATCGGTTGAAAAACAAAAGTTAATGGCGCGCTTGATATTGGGCCAGGTGCGTTTTAAAAATGCAGTATCGTTGGTATGCCTGAAATACTTTCCGGCCAAAACAATATAAAGAGGAGTGGCATCGGCAGCATCGTAGTGAAATATTCCTGAGGTAGTGGCTTCATGGAAGATTTTCCCATTCAGGTCCTGGAATTTGTTGAAAAATTCCAGTTGCTCCTTTACCTTCTCAAAATCGCCATAGTCCAGCAGAGCAAAACTGCTCCATTCTGCATCCCGGCCAAAGTACCAGGCATAACCAGGCCGGCCGTTCACTTTGTGACCGCCGTCCCATCCTTTCCTGGTAGTTGAATAGCCGGCTACAAGGGCTTTTCCCAAACCCGGGGTGTTTACGAAAAAACGGTCTGTCGCAAGCAATGACCACCGGTAACCAATATTGAAATCACGATCGGGGGTAGTGATCAACAGGCTTTTAGCAAAGACACTGTTTGAATGGGCCAGTGCATTTTGGTAGATCTGGAGGGGATGGCAGATTGCCTTACTAAACTGGGATAAGGTTTTGTCATACCCGTCAACCGAGGCGCTGAAAACTACATCCAGGTTGTCATTCATATCAAGTTGATAACTGATCAAACCGGCTGCCTGGATCTTTTTAGTTGGAATGCCTTGGAATACACTGTCTTTGCTCACATTGGTAAATCCCTCAAATTGACCTGAAAGATGAGTTAAAGGTTTCCTTGTGCCTCCGATCATTACCGTCATAAATCCAGTCCAATCCTGAATGGTCAAGGCATTGAGCGTGCTGTTCCAGGAATGGCAGATGGAACCGGTCACCCTGTCGGAATAGGGCCACATCAAACGCAGGTTTGATCTGAACCGGATGATCAGTTCAGCAGGATAGACCCCTCGGTATTCATAATGAACCACTCCGTTTGCCTCTATTGGATCATTGACAACCAGCTCTTTGAGATATGCCCTTTGAAATTTATACTCCCGTGAAAAACAGGCCGGGCTGACATTGATCTCCGGGCGCTCATCGGTGAGCCAGAAGATGGTATCCTTATAGCTGAACCTGATTCCCACTTCATAATCACGTAAAGCCATGAACGGATGAGCCCAGATCTCTTCAATTCCGCCCTTTTCAATGCCCATTGTAACCATACGCTCACCGGCAACATCCCAGAAATTTTCAGAAGCAAATCGACGCTTCAGGTCGATTTCTGTGGGCTTTACAATCCAGTTCGTGGCCTGAGGAATAATAGTTTTTGTCAAATCTGTTTCGGGGCGGGATGCACAGGCTGTAATCAGATTTGGTGTGTAGTTCCAGTAAAATTCAGGTAAACCCGCAAAGTTGTTCAATAAATATTCAAAACAATTTTGTGTAAACTTGGCTATATGCGCCCCATTTGTACTCGGGATGCTGAAGTTCATATAACCACCGATTGAAATCACTTTTCCTTTTCCCGGTGTGTACTCAAGAATTAACTTTGAATCTTCCCTTAAAAAAATGTAGTCCCAGTCAACAGCAACGACTTTTCCGTTTTGCGGAACGCGATCACCGAAAAAACCCGCTATTCGTGTTGTCAGGTCAGCTGATGGCCTAAGGATGTAAGCTCCGCCGTTCAGGCCATTAAAAAGGGGATGTTCTCTGAATGCATGGAACCCAAGCCTGCGACCATACCCGTCATCGATGCAGGATTTGGTGCTGTCGTGTACATTCTCCGGTTCAAACCCAAGGACATTGATGTAATGCGAAGCTTGCTGTGTCAACAAAAGTCTGCCTCCGTTTTCTGTATAATATCTCAGGGATTCGACCAGCTTAAGATTGGTTTCAGATGCATCAAAGGCGGAAGTATCTGGCCTGTGAATCCAGATCGCAGCAAAGCGACTGTTTTTCTTTGACTGCTTTTCAAATTCCCGGGTTGTCAGAAATTCAGATGAGAACTCTTTGATCGATTTTAACTGGTCAAATGCATGTTGAATATCCGGGACTGCATCCTGGTATTTCCGGAGGCTTAAAAATCCGATAAGAGGCTTGCGGGTTGAATCGGATTCCGGTTGTTTCTTCTTCGTCAGCGAAATCCGGTGTGTACGGATACTCTGTCCTTTGAGGGACTGGGCAAGCCCCTCTGTCCATATGGTTAATAAAATAATTATAATACTGTATATAAATACATTACGTGAGGTTATCATAACAATAAAGTTAAGCTTCTAAGATTTGAAATCATTGGCACTCCCAGCTGTTTCAATCGTGCTTCACTGTGATGACCGTTCGGGACCAGGATGCAATCAATGCCTATTTCGGCAGCTACTTCTGCATCGTGACGGGTGTCGCCGATAAAGAGCATCTTGCTTTTCTCTATCCCCATCTCCTGAACAAGATGAAGGCCTACTTCGGTCTTTCCATGAGCATAGTGATCGTCTAAGCCACGGATGAGGGTAAAAAATTGGCAAACACCAAGAGTTTTTGTTTCAGAAACCAGTTCGTTTTGCTCCCGGGCTGAAAGAATATTTTGTGAGAATCCATTTGCGGATATCCACGAAAGCACCTCCCGGACCTCAGGATGTAACAGGGTTTCACACTGGCGCTGGTTATAACGGCGGATAAATTCCATGCCTACCTCATCAAATGGTTCCTGTTCAAAGTTAAAACCAAGTTTGGCATAATAGTCCTTCACCGGAAAATCAAATAACTCCTGGTATTCATCCAGTGTTTTCAGCGTCAGACCACGCTCTGAGAGCATGCCGTTCATCACATCAACACACAGCCAGGCATCGTCGAGGAGCGTCCCGTTCCAATCCCAGATGATATGCGTGTAGCTTTTAAGTTCGATCATCAATTATCCGTAATTTTGCACTTTATTTGTCAAAAATAAAGAAAAAACCTCCGCTCCCCTGAATTTTAATTCCTTTACCGGCCCGTTAAAAGAACTCGTAAATTGTTCTTTCTGCCCCAGAGATTGCCATGCCGACAGAACTTCCGGGCGTTCAGGATTTTGCAAAAGCGATGCTTCGTTCAATGTTGCATCTGTTTGCATCCATAAAGGAGAGGAGCCTGCCATCAGCGGCTCCGGGGGAATCTGCAATGTCTTTTTCACCAATTGCAACCTTCAGTGCATCTATTGTCAGAATCACCAGATCAGTGATAACCGCATCAGCCGTTCACTTTACAACATGGAACTGGAGGAGATCATCCGGCAGATCACCCAAATTCTTGACCAGGGAATCAAACGCGTGGGATTTGTCTCCCCGTCACATTTTATCCCACAAATGAAGGTGATCATCGGGGTAATTCAAACCCTGGGCTACAAGCCTGTTTGGGTGTATAACACCAACGGATATGATAAAGCTGACACCCTCAGAACCCTCGAGGGGATGATCGATGTTTACCTGCCCGATTTCAAATATATGGATGGTGAACTTGCTCAACAATTTTCGGAAGCCCGCGATTATCCTGAATTTGCCACGAAGGCGCTCAAAGAGATGTTTCGTCAGAAAGGAGCTTCGCTGATTACCGGGGAGGATCATACGGCTGAATCGGGAATCATCGTCCGCCACCTGGTATTGCCTCATCAGATTCCGAACAGCCTGCAAGTTTTGCGCTTTCTTGCAGAGGAAATTTCTCCCCGGATCCACGTTTCGCTGATGGCGCAATATTACCCCACGCAGAGGGTACTGAATCATCCCAATCTCAACCGTGGAGTAACTGAATCAGAATACCGCACCGTGGTTGATGAAATGGAGAAACTTGGGATGTTCAACGGCTGGATACAGGAATTTGAGAGCAGTACATTCTACCGTCCTGACTTTGACCAGTTGCACCCCTTCGAATAAGCAGACCCGGGAATTTTATTTCACCTTACCCTGCCATTGTTGTTCACGGGTCACTATTTCGTCCGTTCATCGTTAAATTCAGCCAGGTCAAATAAATTTCTTGTGATAAACAAACCATCTCTTTACATTTGGCCGGTAAAAATAATTTACAAACTAATTTCATTTGTCAACTGCTACGCGTCACACATCACAATTCCAAACCCAACAAACAATGAAGAGATTCTCCCCGCTTGCACTTGTATCTCTTTTTCTTGCAGTGGCCTTCTCAGGCCTGGCCCAGGATAAAGAAAAAAAATCAGATTCCGGTTACATTTTTACGATCATAAAACAACTTCCGGCAACCTTAGTTAAAAATCAAAATCGATCGAGTACCTGCTGGAGCTATTCTGCAATTTCCTTCCTCGAATCTGAGTTGCTGAGAACAGGGAAAGACACCTTCGACCTGTCAGAAATGTATTGTGTTCGCAATGCTTACTCCGACAAGGCACTGATTTATGTCAGATTCAACGGCAAACACAACTTTGGCCCGGGCGGAGCTTCACACGACGTAACCAATGTACTTAAAAAAAATGGGATGATGCCTGAAGAGGCCTATTCAGGTAAAGCTACAGGTGATCTCAATCCGGTGCATGGTGAAATGGATGCAGTCCTTAATGCTGATGTTGACGCAATCATCAAAAATCCGAACAAGAAGCTCACACCGGTATGGCATTCAGGATTCAATGGATTACTCGATGCCTACCTTGGAAAGGTTCCCGAAAAATTCACCTATAAGTCCAGGGAATATTCGGCGAAGTCTTTTTCAGATATGCTCGGGCTGAATCCCGATGATTACGTAGAACTGACTTCATATACCCACCATCCGTTTTATTCGAAATTTATCATTGAAATTCCGGACAACTGGGTAATGGACGAGGTTTACAACCTTCCGGTTGATGAACTTATCCAGGTGATCGATAACTCCATCCAGGAAGGCTACACCGTCGTATGGGGGGCCGATGTAAGCGAAAAGGGATTTTCATGGAAAACCGGTGTCGCAGTCGTCCCGGATAAAAATGCCACTGAAATTGCCGGGATGGAAAGTGCAAAATGGTCGAAAATGTCCGATGCTGATAAAGACAAACTGCTGTATAAATTCGACAAGCCAAATCCTGAAAAAAACATCACTCAGGAGATGCGGCAGCTTGAATTTGACAATTATCAAACAACCGATGATCACGGGATGCATTTGACCGGGATCGCAAAAGACCAGAACGGAACCAAATATTACCTGATCAAGAATTCCTGGGGAACCGAAGGAAGTCCGTATAAAGGTTATTTTTATGCTTCAGAGCCTTATGTACGCCTGAAAACCATGGATATCATGGTTAATAAAAATGCCATCCCCAAAGAGATCAGAAAAAAACTCGGGATAAATTAGTCTTAAAAAAAATATCTGAAAAGGACTGCCTCATAGTTGGGGCAATCTTTTTTATTTCCATGGACCGGGGGTGGTCTCTTTTTTCATTGCCTTTTGAAGAAGGGCAAGGTACCCTTTGCGGTCAATGAGCGATGCCCCGAGATTCATCAGGTGAGAGGTCTCAACCTGACAATCAATGAACAGGAATTCATTTTGCCTGCAATGCTCAACCAAAGCATGGAATGCAACTTTCGAGGCATTGTTCATGGTAAAGTACATGCTCTCTCCAAAAAATGCGGCACCCAGGGAAACACCATACAATCCACCCACAAGGTTCTCCTTGTAAAATACTTCAATGGAATGTGCAAATCCCCGGTTATGAAGGGCAATGTACGCTTCAATGAAATCCTGGCTGATCCATGTGCCATCCTGCCCGGGCCTTGGAGCTGAAGCACAACCGCGAATAATCTGGTCGAAAACGGAATCAAATTTTACGATGAATCTGTTAGATCGGATGATCCGTTTCAAAGATGCATGGATTTTAAACAGATCAGGGAACATAACCATCCGGGGATCTGGTGAATACCAGAAAACATCCTCCTCATCTCTGAACCAGGGAAATATTCCCAGTGCATAGGCCTGCAATAACCTTTCGGCCGACAAATCTCCGCCAATGGCAACCAGCCCGTCAGGTTCTGCTTCATCAACTGGAGGAAAAAAGGGTTCCTCTGGTAATAGATAAACTGTCATATCTGAAATTCACGTTGCACTGTCGAGAGCCTTGAGCAACTTACTGCAGGCAAGTTCAATTTCATCTTCTGAAATCGTCAGGGGTGGTGCAACCCTGAATGTGGCTGGTTTGAAAAGATACCAGTCAATGATCAGGCCCTCGGCCAGAGCTGCTTCCATAAACAATCCTCTTTTTTCTGGTTGAGCAAGGTCCACCCCGAGTGCCAGTCCAATCCTTCTGATTTCGGCAATGGCCGGGTGAGGGGATAGTTTTTCATGAAACTTTTTTCCCTTTCCTTCAGCCCGGGGGATGAGCCCCTCCGATAAAACCACGTCAAGACCGGCCAGGGCTGCTGCACAACTGACCGGATGACCGCCGAAAGTCGTGATATGCCCCAACTCAGGATTAGATGCTAGGGTAGCCATCATCTTTTTCGCTGAAATAAAGGCCCCAAGAGGCATGCCAGCGCCCAAAGCCTTGGCAAGCACCAGGATGTCAGGAACAAAATCATGATGTTCAAAACTGAAAAGTTTGCCGGTCCGTCCCATACCCATCTGAACATCATCCACGATGATCAAAACACCATCGCGGGCACACCGCTTTTTCAACTGCCGGAGAAAATACTCCTCCACCGGGATAATTCCTGCCTCAGCCTGCACCAGTTCAATGACAACACAGGCAGTCCGTGTGGATATCTTTTCAAGGTGACAGTAATTGTTGAACTCGATCAGCCTGACGTCCGGAAGTAACGGTCTGAAAGCATTTTTCAGCTCCTCATTTCCAAGGATGCTCAAACTGCCATGCGTGCTGCCATGGTAAGAATCGATGAAAGAAATGATCTCCGTCCGGCCGGTGTAACGTTTTGCCAGTTTTAATGCTCCTTCAATGGCTTCACTTCCGGAGTTGACAAAATAGACCGAATCGAGTTTTTCCGGTAACAGTCCGGTCAGCTTTTCTGCCAGCCGCACCTGTGGTGACTGGATAAACTCGCCATATACATTGAGATGAAGGTAATGGTCCAGTTGATTGTGTATCGCTTCAATTACCTTAGGATGACGGTGTCCCGTATTACTGACGGCAATCCCCGACACAAGATCGATGAATGACTCACCCGATTTGGTATACAGGTAGATACCCTCTGCTTTGTCAATCTCCAGTCCCATTGGTTTTTGCGAGGGCAGTCCAAGGTGCCTGTAAAATAATTCTCTGTCAGTCATCGTTCAAATTGAATCTACGAATATACTAAATGGTTGTAAAACCAAAATGTATTAATTTCGCTCATCCCATTTAAACATTCGTTCTTCCAGTTATGAAAAATAAAGTCATCATCATCACCGGCGCTTCATCCGGAATCGGCAAGGCCCTTGCCTTTGAATGTGCCCGCAGAGGGGCGAAGCTCGTTCTGGCATCGCGTTCAGGGATCAAGGATCCTGGGTTATTCAAAAACACATCTCAAATCTTGGACGTCAGGACCGATATCACAAAGGAAAAGGATTGTGAGGCTTTGATTATGAAAGCGGTCGAAAAATTCGGCCGGATAGATATCCTTATCAACAATGCAGGAATTTCCATGCGTGCACTTTTCAGCGAGGTCAGCCTGGATGTAATCAGGCAACTTATGGATACAAACTTCTGGGGAACGGTGTACTGCACCAAATTTGCCCTGCCATACCTGCTTGAATCTAAAGGATCGCTGGTAGGAGTGTCGTCTGTTGCTGGCTACAAGGGACTTCCAGGGCGGACAGGCTACTCTGCCTCGAAATTTGCCATGCAGGGATTCCTGGAGGTGGTCCGCATCGAAAATATGAAGAGGGGACTTCATGTGCTGATAGCTTGTCCCGGATTTACTGCTTCCAACATCCGGAATGTAGCCCTGGCTAAGGACGGAACCTCGCAGGGAGAAACTCCGCTCGACGAAAGCAAACTGATGACGGCCGAAAAGGTGGCAGTTCACATCATTCAGGCAATCGAAAAGAAAAAGGAACGCCTGATCCTGACAACACAAGGAAAGATGACCGTTCTTTTGAATAAATTTTTCCCGAAATTCATGGATAAAATGGTTTACAACCACATGGCAAAAGAACCCAACTCCCCATTCAAATAAAATAACCCTGTCACCCTAGTTACCCTGTTACCTTCTTATCCCCTCGGATGATACTGTATAATCGCACTTTTCAGATAATCCCTGTCCAGGTGCGTATAAATCTCGGTTGTGGTGATCGATTCATGCCCCAGCATCTCCTGAACAGCTCGGAGGTCAGCTCCTCCTTCAACCAGGTGGGTGGCAAATGAGTGCCGGAAAGTGTGGGGACTGATCCTTTTTTTTATGCCGGCCAGGATGGCAAGCCGCTTGATAATGGTAAAAATCATGACCCGGGTTAATCCGGAACCACGCCGGTTTAGAAATAAAATATCCTCCTGTCCCTTTTTTACATCAATATGGGGTCTCAGTTCTGACAGGTAAAACAATATTTCAGCCTGGGCAATGCTTCCCAGGGGGACAAGTCGCTCCTTGCTGCCTTTACCCAAAACCTTGATAAAACCATCATTGAAAAACAGGTTTGATATTCTCAGAGTTACCAGTTCTGATACCCGGAGCCCGCAGCCATACAAGGTTTCCAGCATGGCCTTGTTTCGTTTCCCCTCAGGTTTGCTCAAATCAATTTTGCTGATTAAAAGGTCAATCTCCTCCACATTCAGGGTAACCGGTAATTTCATGCCTATTTTGGGCGATTCCAACAATTCAGTCGGATCTTTGCGAACCACGTTTTCCAATAAAAGGTATTGGTAAAAAGCCCTCAACCCTGAAATTACCCGGGCCTGCGTCCGCGCTGTCATCCCCAGTTCTGCAATCCATTTTATAAATGACTGAAGATGATGAAGTTCAATTTGCTCAGGTCCGATAGACAAAGCATTCAATTCGAGAAATTCTGCTATCTTTGTTACATCATGGAGATAGGCCTCCACAGAGTTCTTTGATAGCGATTTCTCAAGCTGGAGATGTGCCTTAAAACCATGTATGTAAGAATTCCAGATACTCAAAGTCTGATCTTTAAGGATTTATATTTTATTCTACGGTGATTTAAAAGTATGAAAATATTTTTGTTTATTCAGGGAAATGGTTTAATTTTGCAGTCCCGAAAAATAAAGAAGTCATACGATGGCAAAAAAGAGCAAAGACCAACGGATTCAGGTTATTTTAGAATGTACTGAACAAAAGACAAGCGGTATCCCCGGCATCTCAAGATACATTACTACTAAAAATAAAAAAAACACACCTGAAAGAATTGAACTGAAAAAGTACAATTCCTATTTAAAGAAAATTACAGTTCATAAAGAAATTAAATAAATTAGGATATGGCAAAGAAAGTAGTTGCTTCGTTTAAAGCTACCTCAGGTAAAGATTTTACGAAAGTCATCCGCATGGTTAAATCGAAGAAATCTGATGCGTTTGTCTTCAAGGAAACGATTGTTGCCAACGAAATGCTTAAAGACTTTTTGGCAAACAAAGAAAGCTAAACCAGATTTTATTCGCAATGAAAAGCTTTTTTCGAACAGAAAAAAGCTTTTTTTATATACAAAATACTGTTTATGGGATTTTTCAGCATCTTCTCGCGCGAAAAAAAAGAACGCCTTGACCAGGGCCTGCAAAAAACAAAAACAAACCTGTTCACCCGGATTTCCAAAGCCATCATTGGGAAATCCACCGTTGATGATGAAGTTCTCGATAACCTTGAAGAAATACTGGTCACCTCCGATGTGGGTGTCGAAACCACCCTCAGGATCATTGAGCGTATTCAAAAACGGGCTTCCACAGAGAAATACCTTGGCACCGGCGAACTGAATAACTTACTCAAAGAGGAAATTGTTGCTCTCTTGCAGGAAAATAACACCCAGGATTTTACGGAATACTACATTCCGCCTGATAAAAAGCCTTACGTGATCATGGTCGTGGGTGTGAACGGCGTGGGAAAGACGACCACCATTGGCAAACTGGCCTACCAGTTTAAGAAATCCGGAAAATCAGTGATGATTGGGGCTGCCGATACATTCAGGGCTGCAGCAGTTGAGCAGATAACCATCTGGGCCGACAGGGTAGGGGTGCCCATCGTCAATCAGGGAATGGGAGCCGATCCTGCTTCAGTAGCCTATGATACCGTTAATTCAGCCATGGCTAAAAACACCGATGTCGTTATCATCGACACGGCTGGACGGCTTCACAACAAAATTAACCTGATGAACGAACTTTCTAAAATCCGGAAAGTCATTCAGAAGTTGATTCCTGATGCGCCACATGAGGTCCTGCTGATCCTTGATGCCTCAACAGGTCAGAATGCATTTGAACAGGCCAAACAATTCACTTCCGCAACCGAAGTCAATGCCCTCGCACTTACCAAACTGGATGGAACCGCTAAAGGGGGTGTTGTGATCGGAATTTCCGACCAGTTTAAAATTCCGGTAAAATATATTGGCGTTGGTGAGGGTATCGAAGACCTGCAGGTTTTCAACCGCTCTGAATTCGTTGACAGCCTTTTTAATTAATCCCAAAGTTTTTGAAAACAAAATCAGGCCCACACCGAATTGGACTGGTATCACTGGGTTGTGCTAAAAACCTCGTTGATGCGGAACTTCTGATGAAACAATTGGAAGCGAACAACTACAAACTGGTGATCGATCCGGTTGATTATAAAAAAATCGACTCCGCAATTATAAACACCTGCGGCTTTATCAGTGATGCCAAACAGGAATCGATCGATACCATCCTGGAATATGTTACTGCAAAACAAATGGGTTACATTGATCATGTTTATGTCATGGGATGCCTTTCAGAACGTTACAGATCAAAACTGCAAAAGGAGATTCCTGAAGTGGATGCCTTCTTCGGGGTAAATGAACTGAAGAAAATCATCACGCACATAGGTGGCACCTATAAGTCACAACTTTTAGGCGAACGGAAAATTACGACCCCTTCACATTATACTTATCTTAAAATTGCTGAAGGATGCGACCGGAAATGCTCTTTCTGCGCGATCCCAATCATCAGGGGAAAGCATGTCAGCAGGCCCATTGATGATATCATAAGCGAAGCTGCAACCCTTACAGCATCAGGTATTAAAGAGATCAATCTGATTTCGCAGGATACAACATATTATGGACTCGACCTATATAAGAAACGTTTGCTTCCCGAATTGCTGACCACCCTGGCTAAGGTGAACGGACTCGAATGGATACGGTTGCATTATACCTATCCTGACGGGTTCCCTTTGGAGTTGCTGGATGTGGTGAAATCTCACCCGAATATTTGCAACTACATCGACATCCCGCTGCAGCATATCAGCAACCGGATTCTGAAATCGATGCATCGGGGAATGGATGGCTCAACCACGCGTAATCTCATTGATACAATACGCCAAAGCATTCCCGGCGTCGCCATCAGGACAACGCTGATTGCCGGGTATCCTGGTGAAACAGAAAAAGAATTTCTTGAACTCAGGAAATTCATAGAAGAATATCGTTTCGACAGGCTTGGGGTGTTTGCATACTCTCACGAAGAAGACACAGGCGCCTTCCAACTAAAGGATTCTGTTCCCTACAAAAGTAAAATGGAACGGGTAGAGGAACTGATGAGGGTACAGGAAGAAATATCCCTATCACTGAACCAGGAAAAGGTTGGACAAACAATGAAAATCCTGGTTGACCGGTTGGAAGATGAATTTTATATTGCACGATCGGAGTATGATTCCCCCGAAGTTGATAATGAAGTACTAATCTCAAAAAACGACACAACGCTTCTCCCGGGGTCATTTTATAATGTGAAAATTACCAGGGCCGAAAGCTTTGATTTATATGGAGAATTGCAATAAATTTGCACATCAGAAAAATTAAATCCAATGACAAAAAGACTGTTTTTTCTTGTAACACTGGTCATACTCATTCCCTGGCGTGTGATCGGTCAGGTAAATGCCATTGATGTGAAAACCGCTGACACAGTTAACCGGACAAATAGCGACGCGTTCAAATATGGTTACTGGATCGAGAAGCAGGGTGATATAACTTCTAAAGGGGAGTATTTATTGAATAAAAAAAATAAAAACTGGGTAAGCTATTACCCGAACAACATTATCAGTAAAATTGAATATTATTCAAATGGCGTCAGGGATGGCATCTCCGTTCAATTTGATCGAAGAGGGAAAATGACCCTCCTTGAAAATTACCAGAATGGAATGACGCATGGGCAAACCATTCATTATAGCCAGTTTAATGAAACACCCCTTTCGGAATGTGACTATGCATATGGTAAACGAAATGGAATGTTTCGCCAATATTACGACAACGGGAAGATACAGGAAGAATCCTTCTTTAAAGATGATTTGAAAAATGGTTTCTCAAAATGGTATAATAAAAATGGCCGGCTGATCGCCGTTTACCAGTATATCAATGGGAATTTTGATGGAATACAAAAGACCTTTTACGAAAACGACACACTGCAGACAGTCTATTTTTTCAAGGATAATAAATATTCAGGGGAGTCAAAGGAATTTTATCGCAATGGGAAAGTGAAGGTAACCGGGAAATATATACTTGGCGAGAAAGATGGCCCCTGGACTGAATATGATGAACTGGGAAAAGTTCAGAAAGTCACCAAATTTAAGAACGGACAGGAACAGATCAAAAAATAACCCAATTCCTGGCTATGAATGGTTCGGTAAATTATCTCCCGTTACGGATCACATAATTTTTCCCAACTGGTTTTGATTTATAGTCATATCGGGTTCCATAATTACTACGGTTCTTTTTCATTTTCATCGAATTTCTCGAACCACTTGCATCGCACGTCGACATTCTTGAATTACAAGCGGTCATACTGCAGACCAAGATGAAAAGCCCTAACACAATTCCAATGTAAGTAGCTCGATTTATGTTCATTACAATAATATTATCAAGAGGAACCTGAGCTGCGAATTTAACAAATATATAAGTGCCATCTGATTTTTTTCTACATTTGTGCGTTAATGCCAGAAAAAACCTTTCAAATGAAAATTTCCGTATCAGGCTTCTTTTTTTTAATGTTTGCATTGTTATGTTCATCAAGCCTGAAAGCACAATACCCTCCTCCCGCAGGCAAACCAGGAACTACGGCCATGCACTTGGACAGTTCTGCTTTTATCGGTTGGGCATCTTCATGCAGCATCAACCGGGGATATATTAATATGGTCGACACTGACATTGTATATAATGGTGTAAATAAAGCTACTTATGGAAGTTACCTTTATGCCAGCGGACCGGCTGATGGCCTGGTCGTGAGCCTGGGAGACCGCGGAACAGCCTTGCTCACCTTTGATATTGCGATTGTTAACAAGATGGGGCCTGATTTTGCAATCTTCGAAAATTCATTTGGTGACTCTTTTCTTGAACTGGCATTTGTTGAAGTAAGTTCTGACAGTTCACGGTTTGTCAGGTTTCCTTCTGTTTCATTTACCTCTGAAACCATTCAGATTGAGACGTTTGATACCATTGATGCCACAAAAATAAACAACCTGGCAGGAAAGTACAGGCTGAATTATGGGACTCCATTCGACCTGAATGATATCATTGACAGTACAGGGATCGATCTGAGCAATATTACCCAGATAAGGCTCATTGATGTGGGGGGATGCATTAAAAACACCTTCACTACCTATGATTCCCAAGGACATAAAATCAATGATCCATGGCCGACCCCGTTCGACACCGGGGGTTTCGATCTTGATGCCATTGGGGTTATCCACAACAAAGCAGAAGGTGTTTCCGATCAATCTCCGCTAAATGCTATACGGATCTATCCGAACCCCGTAGTGGATAAACTGACATTCATATCTCCTGTTTCAACAGGAATAAAACTGAAAATAAATGATATCTCTGGCAAATCAGTGATCACATCTGAGATTACCGGAAAAGAGGTGGTCGATCTTTCACAAATTGCCCCCGGAATATATTTTGCCATCTGCATCTTGAAGGATGGAACCTCCATTACCAAAAAAATCATAAAACTGTAGACTCCTGAGCAGCACAAAAAAGTTGACAAACCTCGACAAATATGCTTCATTCCTATTGGTGATTGTCAGTTTTTTCTCTGCCCTTTCTCCTGTCAATGCCCAAAACCTGAATGACACATTGGACCTCCCTGAATTCGAGATTAAATCAAGTTTCGTCCTCGACAATCAAGGGTTTAAGCGATCAAAAATTGATTCATCCATATTACTACCGCAACTGAGTGCCAATTTATCAGCAATCCTTTCGCAACACTCCACTATTTTTATAAAATCCTATGGGAATAGCTCTCTGGCCACTTCATCCTTCAGGGGGACTGCAGCACAGCATACACAGGTTGAATGGAATGGAATAAACCTCAATTCACCCATGCTTGGCCAGATTGATTTTTCACAAATCCAGGTTTCGCAATTCGACGGACTCGAAATTTTGTATGGAGCAGCTGGGATCTCCCGGGCCAGTGGGGCATTTGGGGGAGTCATTGATCTGGTAACAAGTCCAGATTGGACTAACCGCTTCAGCTCCACAATGGCTCAGACTATGGCCAGTTTCGATACATACACTACCAATGTGAATGCGATTGCCGGGAACAATTCTTTCCAATCCCACACCAAAATAGGATTCTCCACAGCCCTGAATGATTTTCCCTTCAAGAATGACACAGGGGGAGTAATGTATCAGCAAAACGCATCAAACAAGTTTTATGACCTGTCCCAGGAATTTTACTGGAAACTTCATGATAAACATATGTTCTCGGCCAAAGTCTGGTATAGCAACAATGATCGTAAACTCCCGTCAACAGCGTCTCAAACCGAATCCAGTCAGCTTGAGTCCCAGAAAGATAATTCTTTGAGAACACTGATTGAATATAAATTTGTCGAAAAAAAATATAACATCCTGGTCAGATCAGCGCTGGTATCACAATACATGCATTACATTCAGGGAACCCTCATTGATGCTTCGTATCAATCCTATTCTTCAATTAACAGGATCCGATTTTCATATAATGGAATACATAATCTAACAATCAAACCCGGGGTGGATTACACCTATGACTGGGTCTATTCGGATGCATACGATGGTCTTAAAACACGCAGTACGACCAGCCTTTTTATTGAGGTGAATTATAACATCGGAAAAAAAATAGAAACCTCTCTGGTTCTGCGTGAGGATATCATCGATGGGAAATTCATCCCGCTGGTACCTGCCATCGGAGCAGAATATCGCCCTTTTAACAAACTTAACCTTGCTTTTTCTTCAAATCTTGCCCGGAATTATCGATATCCCACGTTGAACGACATGTTCTGGGAACTCTCAGGAAACCCTGATCTGAAACCTGAATTAAACTATTCCGCTGAACTTGGATCGACCTATAATTTTAACACAAAAAACAACAAACTTTTCATTGAAGCGAGCTGCACCGGTTATTATTCCTGGATTTACGATATGATTACCTGGATGCCGGTGGAAGGAAGCAACCTCTGGAAACCGGAAAATGTCGATGAAGTATTGGCGAGGGGAGTAGAGGTGGGATTGAATTTCAGACTGGATATCCTCCATTTTAAATTTGGAATGATTAATAACTATAATTTCTGCCGCTCTACCTATAATAAAACCAGCACCCCAAACGACAATAAAATTGGGAAACAACTGATTTATGTGCCGGTACATACATTCAACTCAACGGTTTCCCTGGAAAGGTGGAAATTCTACCTTATTTATAATTTTTCCTTTATAAGTAACAGATTTACAGGGAAAGACAACCTTTCCTATATGCCCGCGTATAACATATCAAATATTATTTTTGGGAAAAATATTGGTTTGAGAAATTTTATTTTATCTTTACAATTTGAAATAAATAACCTTTTGAATCTGGATTATCAATCCATTGCAAGCCGGCCAATGCCCGGAATAAATTATGCTTTGACACTCAAACTCATACTTCCCACCGCTATACGAAAGTAGATTATTCATCAAACAAGCTGAAAGTGAATAAATTAATTAAATTTTCTAATAGTTTACTCTTACTCTGTTCAATCTTCTATCTCTCCCTCTTCCAGGTTTCCTGCTCCAAGGAGCCCGTTCGTCAACAAATTATTGTACCACCCGATACTACCCCTTTGCCTGTTACCTATGAAAGTGGAATTTTCGTAGTAAATGAGGGCAATTATAATTGGGGAAATGCCTCTGTAACCTTTCTTGACAATAAAAATTATACAGTCGTTCAGGATATTTTCATGAAGTCGAATGACAGAAGTCTTGGCGATGTAGCTGAATCAATGAAAATAAGCGGCAATTATGGATATATCGTTATCAATAATTCAAATCGTATTGAGGTGGTTTCCCTGAAGGATTTTAAATCTGTTAAATCCATTACCGGCCTATTCTCTCCCCGGTACATGGAAATTATAGATTCCAGCAAAGCCTATGTTACAAACCTTCAGAAAAATATTTCCATTGTTAACCTTAATAACAATTCAATAACCGGGTCCATTAAAACCTCTACCTGGACTGAAAATTTAATACGGTTCGATAAATATATGTTTGTAACTTCTATCGGCGCCTTCAGCAAACCAAGTTCCCAAAGGAAAGCACAGGTTTTTGTTATTGATACTCAAACTGACGCTATTGTTGACAGCATTGAAACAGGGAAGGAACCCATCGGGATCGTCATTGATAAAAAACAGAAGGTTTGGGTTTTATGCTCCGGAGGATATGATAATTTTGAACCACATAGCCTGATGCGTATCAATCCTGAACTGCGCCTCGTCGAAAAAGTATTTACTTTCCCCAATTCCGGCGAAATGCCCAGTCGTTTGAATATAAATGCAACCGGTGATACAATGTACTTTATAAAAGGAGGTGTGATTCGAATGCCGGTCACTGCTTCAGAACTACCATCCCAACCTTTGATTGCCTCTGATGGACGACTGTTCTACGGTCTTGCTATTGATCCGAATACAGGGCATATATTTGTGAGTGATGCCAAAGATTATGTTCAGAATGGTACTGCATATGAATATAGTGTAAATGGAACCATGATCAGGCAATATACAACTGGCAGAATTCCCGGATCCTTCTGTTTCACGAAAAACAGCATCAGGAAGTGATTTCCTTCATACGGCTTCCATTTCCCTTATTACCTCAACCAGCTCACTCAGAATCATTGCTGTAGCTCCCCAAATGATATTTCCGTTGATCACATAGGAGGGAACCTTCAGGCTAAAACCCAACCTGAGTTTCATCTTCTTCATCTGGAGATTTTTTTTATCCAGCAAATCTGTAAGATTTATTTCAATGATCCGTGCAACCTCTTTGGGATCAGCTTTAAACACAGGTTTTGTAGCCTGATATCCCATAACAGGAGTAACGATGAAATTGCTTGGTGGAATATACATTTCCGTAAGCTGTCCTATGATCTGAATCTGTGTTGGATCAATTCCGATTTCTTCCTTTGCTTCACGCAATGCCGTATAAATAAGGCTCTCATCATCCTCCTCGTACTTTCCGCCGGGCAAACTAATCTGACCACTGTGTATCCCTTTATATTCTGGACGGAGCATTAGCACCAACCCAATGCCATCTTCAATCGGATAAAAAAGGATTAAAACACTGCTCTGAATGGCATCCAGACCCTGGGAAAGGTTCATCATCTCCTGAATTCGCACCAGAGATGACATCTTTAATTGTGCAGATCTGCCAGGAAGGGGCTTTTTCAAACGATCTTCAAGCAAAAGGATAAACCTTGTTAACTCCATAACCCGGTGATTATTCAATCCAAAGGTAAATGTTTGAAGCCAAATTATTTGTAATTTTGCAGATGAAATTCAAGTTCTATGGTCAAGCAGAAAGATAATCCTTCCTCCATAAACCAGGATAGTTCAGGGGTAATTCGGAATTTGATACTTTTTAATGATGACTTTAATACATTTGATTTCGTCATCAAATCGCTGATCGAAGTGTGTAATCACGAACCTGAGCAAGCTGAACAATGTGCAATGATTGCTCATTTCAAAGGAAAATGCAGTGTTAAAGCAGGAGATTATTACGAAATAAAACCATTGTGTGATGAAATGACTATGCGGGGCTTGACCTCCACCATAGAGTAATGAACCGGTTATTCACCATTTTTCTTACACCCTGATATTTTATTACCAGAATATTTTAAATATCAATCAGTTACACATTATGGGTTATTAACAATTTGTTGATAACTTTTGTGTGAAATTTGTTTATATCTGTCTTCGGAAAAATTTGCATTCCGCTATTCAGTTTAAGTATATTTGGTGCTCAAGCGAGCGATAAAAGGTCCGCAACAAAAACCGGAAGGCGAAAGTAGGATCCATCAGGTACCAGCACTCCCGACCAGGCTCCAAAGAGGAATAGACCGCAAGGGATAAACCGATAAAGAGCAGGTTTTTGAAACAGGATCCAATTCTAAAGCGGCCCGCAAGGGTAGTCTAGGAAAAGGATCGGGCAGAAAGGGGAGGGGAAACCCCGACAGAGTAAGCCAGCCACAATAACAGTAGCTTGAGCGCATCAGGAGGTCACGGCCAACTGATGACGAGATGGGAACCGCTTCGGCCAGAAGTGGTTCCCATCGGTGCTTTTAGGAAGTACCTTATATTAATCCCAGACCCTTATAAAATAAATGGGAGGAGAGCATTCCTTTTGGCAGGATAGTCCGGAAAAGTTTCTTTATACCATTTGTGATGATGCAACGCACGGGGCATCAGGTTAACCAAGGTCCAAACAGCAAATGTCAGTGCTGGCGAGCACCATGTCATCAGCGCAAACCCTGACCATTCAACAATCTCACCGAAATGGTTTGGGCAGGATACATAGCGGAAAAATCCCTTTTGAGGAATGACATATCCTGATTCACCTGGTTTCCTCAGGTGAATCAGAATGTTATCTGACTGCCAGTTGATAAACATTCCAAAAAAGAAAATAACCACACCTGCAATAAACCTCGGGTCTGATAAATATGCTATTGGATATTGGGCTTCAGTCGCAATTGAACCGAAGTAATATCCGTTAATAAATCCGTTGCCAAAATTGAATCCGATGGCCATAAACACAATTGCAAGTGGCATTTTTTTTCCTTTTGTGCGGAGACGGTAAGGGAAAATACATGTACGGTTAACATAATGCAACACCCACATTCCAAAAAAAATCCAGGTAACCGCAGGATGGCTGCCGGACCCAAACAGGTAAAAGCTGGCAAAAACAAGCAATGCTGGTAATTCCATTAAAATCCAGCCAGCCCGGTTATCGATCATGGCTCCCCATTTCAAAGTGGCGTGTCTGCCATAGGGAGCTACAACCCTAATAACAACAGGAAAAATAAAGATCGCAATGGCTAGCCATGCATAAACAATAAAGTAAAAAGTAGATTCTTGCATCTTACGGGCAGTTATTTTATATATGAATTAGACTTAAGCCAAAATAAAAAATCCTCAATTGTTGCCGAAAGAGGACGCGGGGTAAAATTAAGCGTTTTCCTTGCCTTGGCATTGCTGATATCTCTGTTTCCTTCAGTGATGATGGTCAGCGATTCACTGGTATATAATGGTTTTACCCTTGAAATTTTACTATAAAGTGTAATAAAGGGCAACCCAACCCGTGCAATCCAGATTGGTAAAACAGTATGCACCGTTTTTCTTCCGGAATGCAGTTGAATCAAGGCGGAAAACTCTTCTAAACTATGCCAATGACCCGAAAGAAGGTATTTTTCACCAGTTTTTCCCATATCAATGGCATTGATTGCAGCAGTTGTTATATCTCTTACATCAACCCAATCATAACCTCCGGGAACCAGGGATGGTATTTTATGATTGTAAATATCAATCACGGCATTTCCAATCAAGGATGGTTCAGGGTCAGCAGGACCGATGATTGCTGTCGGACTCAGTACAACTGCGTCCAACCCATTTTTAACTGCTTCCATAACAGCACGTTCTCCGGCTGCCTTTGATCGATCATAGGCAAATCCTTCATGTTCGACCAACGGCCGGGTTTCATCCAGCAAATGACCCAGGGGATGTTGTTGAAACGCATGAATAGAGCTGAAATGGATCAATCGTTTTATTTTAAACTCACGGGCCAATGCAAGAATATTCCTGGGGCCTTCTGTGTTGATTTTTTTAACCATTCCAGTACGGTCACCCTCTATGGATATTTTTGCTGCCAGATGAAAAACTACTTCAGTTTCATCAAAAAGGGGCCTTAAAGATTTCGGATCAAGAACATCTCCATTGATGATCTCAACGGGGATGCTGCTCAGGCCTTGTTCATGTTTATGAGTCAACGCTTTTACCTGATGGCCTTGTTCTATCAGGGATTTACAAAGATTTACGCCGACATGTCCGTTGGCGCCGGTTACAGCAATTTTCATTAAACGTCGGTGTTAGTGGGCAAAAATAGGAATATTCCATTGAAATGTTGCGTTGTATATTGAGATGAGTTAATTTTACATGACTCTAAAACAAATAAAATGAAAACATTTAAGAAAATTCTCATATGGCTGCTGGGAATTCTGGCAGTCCTGGTAATCGTATCATTCCTCTTACCGAAGACTTACAAAGTTGAACGGACGGTGTTTATAAAAGTACATAACCAGACCATTTATGATTTAACTTCAAACTTTTCAAAGTGGACACTTTGGGTACCGTGGACTAAAACGATGGATTCCACGGCTGTTTTCGAAATCCAGGGAAAAGAGGGCGAAGTTGGCACGATTTGGAAATGGAATGGAAAGAAAATGGGTGAAGGATCCATGACCTCAACAGAATATCAGCCTGGAAAGTTACTTGCTTATGATCTCTCGTTTCAGCAGGGGAAATACCAAAGCAAGGGAAAAATCACAATTGAAGATGGTGATTCCTGCAAGGTAAGCTGGATTGATGAGGGGAATCTCGGATATAACCCGATTGCGCGTTACATGGGTCTGATGATGGAAAAAATGATGGGACCGGATTTTGAAAAAGGGTTGACAAAGCTTAAAAAAGTAGCTGAGGAACGCGATGGATGGCCCCGGATCGAAGAAAATATCATACCAGCCCAAACGGTGATAATGATATGCGATTCAGCCGGACCAAAAGATTATAGTGCTGTGATGGGTAAAGCCTTTGGGGAATTATATGGTTTTATTAAAACCAATAAACTTATTCAAAAAGGAGCGCCATTTGGTGCTTACCTCAAATGGGATTCAGTAACTTATTTCTCTGTGATGAATATCTGTATTCCTGTTGAAAAGGCTGAAAAGGGGAAAGGGCGGATAAAGGTCTCAAACTTACCAGAACAAAAAGGAGTTCAGGCAATTTATTTTGGACCCTATAACAAAACTGAACCAGCTTACCGAGCACTCGCATCATACATAAAAGCTTCAGGTAAAGTTGAAGCCGGAGGTCCATCTGAAATTTATATCACCAATCCGATGGTTGAGAACGACACCTTGAAATGGGAAACGCATATTTTTTTCCCTGTAAAATGATTAAGGAAAACCCTATGGGAAATACTATTTCGAGCCGGAAGAAGACGATTCCAACGGCTTTTGGATAAAGACCTCTTATTAATCGAAGTCTCTGTTCGACTAATTCGAATTTTAGTCATTTTCAAAAATTGTAACGGACAGATTAATAAATATATGCACTTTTCGAATTGTCTTATAATTAATATTCGGAGGGCAATTAACTGTTTCTAAACAAAATATATTGTGCTTTGTAATATGCTGATAATCCGCAATTTTCTAATTCATATTGAGTTTTCTGCAATTTAAGTTACGTTTTATTTCAACAATCGTGCGCATGTTTGCACAAACCCAATTGAAAACAAGTTAACTCATTGAGAACGAACAAAACTACAACAAGAAACGAACAAAACCTAGTTAAAATTCAGTTTTTCAAGAGTAAAAATGATTTTATTTTGCGAGGGCAGCGGAGTTCTTTCGGGAATAATTTCATATTCTCCGCAAGCAGTTGGGAATTAGTCCAGTGAGGTCAGTATAAAGCAGAATACGTTTGTAATTTGTTTCGGAATTGCAATTAGTAGTACCTTTGGAATAGTAAACGTCCCTTAATTCCATAAGGGGAATTTTCCGAACAAAGCAATGTGCAAAAATTTAACATTTGAAAAGAGAATAAGCTTAATTTTACATTATGGAAAGGATGTATTTAGATACTTCTGTTTTTGGCGGGTATTTTGAGCCGGAATTTGAATTGTGGACGAAGTTGCTTATCAACAAGATAATAATGGGAGAAATCAAGCTTCTTTTCTCACAATTGACAGAAATTGAATTGAATGGGGCACCACAATATGTAAAAGATCTTGTAAAGCAAATTCCGGATGAACATATTGAATTCCTTGAAATAACTGACGAAGCTGATCAACTTGCCAATCAATATGTAAAGGAAAACGTGGTCGGCAGAACCAGTCTTGAAGATTGCCGGCATATTGCCATTGCAACTTTGAGCAATGCTGATCTTTTGGTAAGCTGGAATTTCAAGCACATTGTAAATGTCAGTCGGATAAGAGGATACAATGGGGTTAACTATAAACTGGGTCATAAAATTTTAGAAATTCGAACACCAAGGGAATTGTGAATTATGAAAACTGAAAAACAACAAACCGGGAAATCAACTATTGAACAGTTGAGGGAAATTCGTGATAAAATAAGTGCTGAAACACAAAATATGACGTTTGAGCAGTTTAAAAAATATGTTGAAGAACGATTGAAAGAAACGCTGCACCCAAATGCTACCTGGCATAAACGAGGCGAAATTGCCTGAATTCAGGAAAGTACAGAAAGAAAACCCTGCTACGTGGAATTAAGTAACGATAAGATCATCGAATTACGTGGTAAAATCCTAAAGGGGATTGAGTTAGCCTTTGAAAAATTAGTCAAGACAAAACAAAAGGATGATGGTGAATTTGTCTATTCCAAAGACGGCAAAATATATTTTGTCAAGGCAAACGAAATGGCCAAATAGCAGAATTTCATCTTTTGAAAAAGCTACTGCAAAAGCAGCATCAATTGCCAATGAGAAAAACTATACTAATAGTTATCTTTTCAGTTATTTGGTTGACTGATTTTTGTCAGACAAATGTTTACTTTCCGCCCCGAACCAAACCGATACCACTTCCTGATATAAACTGATGCCACCCAAAAGGGGGAAAATACGTAGACGTAAAAAAGGACGTCTATGCGAACCCTGGTATGCCGGCATTGTGG
>Ga0268283_1000123_pt1 | contig 73856 bp, 59 predicted proteins | sample saktaG_13_FD_190140 | JGI IMG/M metagenome (GOLD analysis project Ga0268283, IMG submission 190140) | Saline water microbial communities from Sakinaw Lake, British Columbia, Canada - sak_2013_06_06_36m | ecosystem: Environmental > Aquatic > Non-marine Saline and Alkaline > Saline ...
GCAGTGCTTCACGATGTGCCAGAAGTGGCAGCAGACAAGATTTCTCGTGTGGAAGCCTTAGACCCGGGATTAGTTCTCTTAATAAAAGGGGTCCAGCGACTAGAGGCCATTACACGCAGGAGAGCACACCAAGGCACTCCAGAAGACCACGAAGGCTTACGAAAACTTTTGCTCTCCGTTGAAGAAGATATGCGCGTTCTGTTAATCAAGTTGGCAGAACGTGTGCATGACCTACGCTGCGCAAAACAGATGCCAGCCCCGGAGAGACAGCGGATCGCTAGCGAAACGATGGATTTGTACGCACCTCTAGCGAATCGATTAGGCATGGGACGTCTAAAGTGGGAGCTAGAAGATTTGTCTTTTCGTGCTTTAGATCCAGAGGTGTACCAAAAGATTGCTTCTTTTTTAGACGAAAGGCGATTAAATCGAGAAGATTACCTAAAGGAAATAACCACTACTCTACGGGAAAACCTCACAGCACTTCACGCAGAGGTGAGCGGACGTCCAAAACACATCTACAGCATTTGGCGAAAAATGCGGAAAAAGGGGGTAGATTTTGAACAGATCTATGATGTTCGTGCAGTTCGTGTTTTGGTTCCAACGGTAAGTGATTGTTACACGGCACTCGGTGTTGTGCATGCTCTTTGGTTACCTATCCCGAGTGAGTTTGATGATTACATCGCCCGACCTAAAAACAACTTTTATCGGTCTTTACATACCGCAGTTGTCGGCCCAGAAGGAAAAGTACTAGAGGTACAGATCCGTACTCACGATATGCACCGACATGCTGAGTTGGGTGTCGCCGCCCATTGGCGTTATAAGGAAGGAGGCCAAGGCAGCGGTGACTATCAGCACCGAATCCAATGGTTGCAACAGTTTTTAGCCCTAGATGAAACAATAGACCCCAAAGAATTTGTAGAAAAATTTCGCCAGACACTCCAATATGAACAGATTCACGTGTTCACTCCAAAAGGACAAGTCATCGATTTACCACGTGGGTCTACTCCGCTCGATTTTGCCTATCGGATTCATTCAGAAGTCGGACACCGCTGCCGAGGGGCAAAAATAGACGGCCACATCGTGCCCCTTTCCTATTCGCTACGGAATGGACAACAAGTAGAGATTTTAACCGTCAAACAAGGTGGGCCAAGCCAAGACTGGCTCAACCCCGAGTATTTGCACACCAATCGTGCCCGGGAAAAGGTGCGGCAATGGTTTAAGCAAGCACATTACGAAGAAAATAAGGAACAAGGTCGCGCCATCTTAGAAAAAGAATTGGCACGTTTGGAAAAGAGGGTCGACCTGCAGGCATTGGCGCAACGAATGCGTTATACCACGGTAGAAGATCTAATGGTGGCCTTAGGGCGCGGAGATGCCACTTCAGCACAAGTGACCAATGCTTTGGGACACCTATTAGCAGGTCGGCAAAAACAGACTGTGCATCGCCCACATCATTCTTCTGCCGAAGTGCCCACACTTATTCGAGTCCAAGGGGTTAGCAACCTGCTTACAAAAATAGCTCAATGTTGCAAGCCGAAACCCGGGGAACCTATTGTAGGATATGTCACACATGACCAAGGTATTCGGATTCACCGCGCAGATTGCGCTAGTTTGCAAAATTTAGGGGAAGGAGCGCGAGCAAAACGACTCGAAGCGGTTTGGACTACGAGCAAAAGAGACACTTGGCCAGTTCGTGTTCAAGTGGTGGCACATGACCGTCCGGGATTGTTAAGAGATTTGACTGCCCTCACAGCAGACAACGGCATTAACATCTTAACGGTCAACACCCATACGGATCCTGTTCGCAGGATCGCCGACATGCGCCTGACACTGGAAGTCAACCAGTTGGAGCAGATTTCACAAATCTTCGCCCTCGCACGCGAAATAAAAAGTGTTATTCGTTTGCGACGACTGCCGGACGCATAGTCGTTGATGATCTTTGGCATGCTTGGGAAACCAACCTCGGATCACTCGGGTTTCCCCTGGCAGTAACGATAAATAGTTATCGTCCCAATAAATAGGGGCAACCCAGTGATCGGATTTTTCTTCCACAACTGCAAGTTCAATAAAAAAGGCAAGATTAGACCCCACATTCTGTAGAGTGACCTCCACTGTCTGGCCTCCTTCAAAATCAGAAAACCTTGCTTTTGATTTAATCGTTGCGGGTGGCAAATGGACAAGAGCAGACAGATCCGCAAATTTCTGGGTTGGCGTCACGAACCATATATTTTTGCTCTGATCCAGCACGTCGGGTTCCGCAGGCAACCAATAGAAGTTAGACGCAAGAAAATTTCCCTTGGTGTCCATCAATCGAAGATCGACAAAATAAGGATGTCCCTCAGTTTGAACAGCTGGTAAAGAAAGAGCGAAACCTCGAGACCAAGAATTTAAATCTACTGTTATTTTTTCTTCCCATAATTTTTTGGAGCCTACACTAAAGACTCTAGCCAAAAGCAAAGCTCCCGCGAGTGGCGTAGAAGTATCATTTACTATTCCAATTTGTCGAGTGACGGGATCTAAAATAACATGTAGGGGACGGTTCACTAAGCGAGCAGCGTAGAATGCAGCGTTCGGAACTAAATATTTGTCATAGAGTTGCCAATACATTTCAGGCCAAGCAGAATTGAGCATCCACTGAATTACTCCCGTTTTCTTTGGGTAATAAAGTGAAAAGGACTCAAATAAAGGACGCATAGCTTCATAATTAGCCATTTGAGATTTTTTTGAAAATTCTTCTATTCTGTTAGATGGGCCGTAACGTGCGTTTAGTGCTTCCAAATAGCCTGCAAGGGAATTAAACTCGTTTCGTCCGCAATGGTAATTCCAAATTTCATCTATGGGCCAAAGGTGTTCTTTTGGTAACATCCGTTTTAAGCTGTCAAGCACTGGAGGCTGAGCACCTGAGCCAGTCTCTGTGTCAAAACCAATTCCACGCATCTCACCTTCGTACCAATGATTGGGTGGTTCCCAATCATAAGGAGCGTTTCGAAAACCAGAAGGACCACTAATTTGGCTCGAAAAATACCTGCAATTTGATAACGCAGGGCGACCCGGATCTATTTTCGCAAGGTCTTTTCGATAACGTTGTTCTAATTCTGGTTTAGGAGGCATGTCACTTCCTAAAAACCACGCAAGAACGCTCGGATGGTTCCTCAAAAGAATTACCTGATCTTGGAGGGATTGCGCAACTAAATCCATCTCTTCTTGTGCTAAGACTCCACCAAAATTAGGATCGGTAGGATGCCCGAGATAGTGTTCCCACTCCCATTGGCAACTCCAACCCGCCATAATTAGCAAACCATATTGATCTGCAAGGTCATACAACTTTTGGGTACTTCCCCAAAATCCTTCTAGTCTCAAGGTATTTAGATTTAGGTGTTTGGCATATCGAATTTGATCCTCAAGATTTTGATCCTCTTGAGATAACATTAGGTCGTCTACCCATCCTGCTCCTCGTACTAAAAAAGGTTTCCCATTGATTTTGAAACCACGCGCTCCGGCCTCGTTTAGGAAGTCTTCTACTTTTCGGATCCCGAAATCGATTTCCTTTTGGTCAGAAGGTTTACCATTGACATCAGCCGATATGAACAGGTGATAGCGTTCTTGGGTGCCGAGCTGATTAGGCCACCAAAGCCTTGGATTTTTCAAAATTAAAGGAGAGAACTGAAAATCTCGAGACTCATTTGGACCGAGTAAAATTTTTTGTTCAATAGGGGTTGATTCTAATCGTGCTCGAATTGTTGAAACAACAGCTTTTCCCGTGTGATTGGTAACACGCGCGCCAATGAAAATGGTGGCATGAGAAGAAAAAAAATCCGGTTCCCCGCGTGTATGGATGGCTTCTAGTGATACCCCTTGTGTAGTTCTTAATTTCACTTCGCGCCAAATGCCAAGATTCTGATCTGGAGGCATAGGTGCCCAATCTACGAAACCAATCTTTAGATCTCCTGGTTTCGGCGGGTAAACTAAAACTGCAAGGATATTAGTCCCCAGTTTTACATTTTGAGTAACATCTAAGGAGAAAACGCGAAAAGGACCAGAGAGTTTTTCTGAAATCTTTTTGCCATTCAACCATACTTCAGCAGAGTAGTGCACACCTTCAAAAATCAATCGAACATCCGGTGGAAGATCTTCACTAATACCAAATTCTGTTCGATACCACCAGGGTACTCTAAAAGGTTCTTCGGAAATCTTTGATAAATTGTCAGAAAAGTAGGGATCTTGAATCTTGCCTGCTCGTGTGAGAGCACCAAGCACTGTCGATGGCACATGCGTAGTAACCCAACCACTGAGATCTAAATTTGCTAACGATAGCTCTTCACCATGTTGCAAAACTTCTGCACTAGATCGGATATACCAATGGTCGGAAAGAGAAGCTGTATTGGTTAATTTTTTTGGAAAAAACGTTGGGTATCCTGTCATTACTACCAAAAGGATCCATACCCTCCAGTGTTTTCTCCTAGATATCGCATTAACTTTCACCATACACTGGAAGGGCAACCCCATGAATGGCACGAGCTACATCAGAGGCTAAGAACAAAACTACATCGGCAAGAGCAGCAGGTGCAACCCATTTGCTAAAGTCGGCATTTGGCATGGCACTGCGATTTTCTGGAGTGTCAATGGTGCCAGGCAAAATGCAATTTATATTGACTCCACGGCCACGCGTTTCTGCTGACAAAGTTTCGGTCAAGGTAATAACCGCCGCTTTGGAAACGCAGTAAGGACCCATGTTGGCTTTGCCTTGCAACGCCGCCCGTGCAGAAATATTGATAATTTTGCCACTGGCTTGTTTCAACATGTGTGGGATTACGGCGCGACTCATGAGAAAGGTAGAACGCACATTGATATCCAACATCGCATCCCAGGTATCTACTGGTGTCTCGTGAATCGGAGGACCCATGATAAAGGCACCGGCAAGGTTTGCGAGAACGTCGATACGCCCGTAATGGGCAATGGTTTCCTCTACCGTTGCAGCTACTTCCATTTCATTAGTAATATCAGCACCGAGTAGCAAAATTCCATCGGTCGTTTTCCAGCTCCATTCCAACTGACCCCGATTTCGCCCCACAAGCGAAAGGTAGGCTCCAAGACCTCGGAAAGCCTCTCCGGTAGCACGGCCGAGGTTTCCTCCTGCACCAGTAATCATGATGACTTTGTCTGCAAAATCAAACATAGCAAGCTCCAGCTGATTACAAACGAAGTGCGCCACCCTCGCCCGGCCCAAAGTGTTCTCGGGTGGCATGAAACTGAATATCTGGCCAACGTTCCTGTACCAAAGCTAGATTTACCCGAGTAGGTGCAAGGTAAGTAAGATCACCGGCACCATCAATAGCTAAATAGTCATTGGCCTTAGTACGAAATTCGTCAAGTTTTTTTTGATTTTCGCTGTTAATCCAACGGGCACTGTAGACATTGACGTTCTCAAATAAACATTCAACACCATATTCATGGCGCAAACGGTAAGCGACTACTTCAAACTGGAGCGATCCCACAGCCCCAAGAATGAGGTCGTTACTGTCGATTGGCCGGAACACTTGGGTAGCTCCTTCTTCCGAAAGCTGTTCCAATCCCTTTTGCAATGCTTTCATTCGGAGAGGATCTTTAAGCCGCGCCCGGCGGAAAAGCTCTGGAGCAAAGTGCGGAATACCAGTAAATCGGAGACTTTCACCTTGAGTAAAGGTATCCCCAATTTGGATGGTACCGTGGTTATGTAATCCTAAGATGTCTCCAGGCCAAGCTTCCTCGACATGCTCGCGTTCCCCAGCCATAAAGGTAAGCGCGTTGGCAAGAGTAACTTCTCGGGCTAAGCGCGTTTGATAGAGCTTCATTCCAGATTCGTAGTGTCCAGAACACACTCGCAAAAAGGCGATGCGGTCCCGATGCGCGGGATCCATATTGGCCTGGATTTTGAAAACAAATCCAGTAAAAGAAGATTCTTCGGCAGCTACAGAACGGGTAGTAGTCTCATACGAGCGTGGCGCAGGGGCATAATCAATGAAAGCGTCCAGGATTTCCTGAACACCAAAGTTATTGAGGGCGGATCCAAAGAAGACCGGGCTCAATCGACCTGCAAGATAAGCCTCTAGGTCTAGTGGGTGGCTTGCCCCCAGAACCAACTCGACTTCCTCACGCATTTCCGCCACAACCACGCCGAGGACATCGCCTAAACGTGGGTTGTGAAGTCCTTCGATCTTTTCACCTTCTCGGACTCGACCGCCATGTTGTGGAGAAAAGAGGTGCACTGCATCTTGATAGAGGTGAAACACGCCCTTGAACTCTCGACCCATACCAATCGGCCAAGTCATTGGAGCACATGCAATGCCTAAAACCCTTTCTACTTCATCTAAAAGATCAATGGGTGGGCGGCCATCCCGATCTAGTTTGTTAATAAACGTAATAATGGGGGTATCTCGTAGACGACAAACCTCCATCAATTTGAGCGTTCTTTCTTCAACACCCTTCGCTGCATCAATGACCATGAGTGCCGAATCGGCAGCCGTTAAGGTGCGGTAAGTGTCTTCGGAAAAATCTTCATGTCCCGGAGTGTCTAATAAGTTGATGATGTGATCCCGGTAGGGAAACTGCATTACCGAACTAGTCACCGAGATGCCGCGCTGTTTTTCGAGAGCCATCCAATCTGAAGTAGCATGGCGTGAAGCCTTCCTAGCTTTGACCGTACCTGCTAACTGAATAGCACCACCGAACAACAGTAATTTTTCTGTGAGTGTAGTCTTTCCTGCGTCTGGGTGGGAAATGATGGCAAAGGTACGACGTTGAGCAGGAGGCATGATTTAACTAGATAGAAGGAAACTGAAGAAACGAAAGAGAATGCCCGGGGCCGGATTTGAACCGGCATGACTTGCGTCGACGGATTTTAAGTCCGTTGCGTATACCTGTTTCGCCACCCGGGCAGCAGTGAAATTATGCGAGGTTTCGCTAAAAAATTCAACCGTCAAGCATGCTCTTTGGAAAAAATCTTAGCAATACTTGCCTGAATGGCTTCTGATGTAGCACGCGGATCTTGTGCATCCCGAATAGGCCTACCTACGACAATGTAATCTGCACCTGCTGAAAAAGCCTGTTCTACCGAGACTACTCGTTTTTGATCGTCGGTACTTACATTCTCTACTGGTCGGATCCCAGGAGAAACAATCAAAAAACAGTCTCCAAAAGATTTTCGAATCTTCGCAATCTCTAAACCTGAAGAGACGATGCCATCACATCCTAACTCAATGGCGCGCCTTGCCCGCGAATGCACTAATGTTTCAACATCACATTGGAACCCTAGATCATCTAGGTCATTGCGGTCCAAGCTGGTCAAGGCAGTGACTGCAAGAATCTTGAGATTTCCTTTTTCGCGCACGGCCGCAGCCAACATGGCATCATTTCCGTGGACCGTACAAAACTCTAAATCAAGGTCTCGGAGTTGCCGAACTGCTCGGCCTACTGTGGCTGGAACATCAAAAAGTTTTAGATCCGCAAAAACCTTTTTTCCCCTATCTTGGAGCCACGACACGAGAGAAAAATAAGATCTGGAAGTAAACAACTCAAGCCCGAGTTTGTAGAACTCAATGCTTGTGCCTAGTTGTTCGACCAATGCCTTAGCTTCTCTCTCTCCAGGCACGTCGAGTGCAAAAATAAGCCGCTCTCGGAGGGGGATCCTATTTTCTAACATGTGACTGATTCCGTACTGTAAATCCCAATGAGCTACAATGGGTCGTAGCCTAGTGCTTGTCAAATTTCAAAGTAGATTCTATTAGTGTACATGAAAAAGTCCATCTTTCAGGACAAGAAAAATATTAAAAGTGCAAGGAATGCTAGGCTACTAGAACGGTTGTCCTCGCCACAGGAGTATAACGTATTGCATAATTTTCTTTGGAATCTGATGCGGGGATTTTAATAACCGCCAACCTATTGAACTATAAGCCATTTGAAATATTCCTAGTAATATTGTCCATCTGGGGTAAGCCGTAAGCAATTCTAATTGATAAAGAGCTCGAGAGTTTAATGGTAGTGGGGAAAAAGATCCGAATAAAGATTGTATCAGAGTTAAGAAGGGTTCCACTTTGTTCTGCCATTCAGGCAACTTAAATGTTTGGATAACTAATTCTGGCCAGTGTCCTTCAAAATCGGTTTCAAGCCTTTGTACAACATCCAATTCTTTCATTAATCTCCCGTAACTGAATGAAAATTTAGGTGTGGCCATGACAGTAGCCTGAATCATAGCATGTAGTAGCCGATGCTCTGCCGAAAGACGACCAACACGACATCCTTGCCATTCTAGCCATTCGATTCGGTCGCGAGCATTCTCATCTGGCAAAAGGGGTGATAATACTGGGCGTATGACATGCCGGTGTAATTCTATTCGAACTGGCCAATTTGGGTGAATCCGTGGTGCATAGTGGTGGGAATTTTTCCAAGGAGCTTCATCAGCAACTGCACTGTAGCCAAGATTTTCTAAAATTTGTAACGCTTTTATTTGTTCCTGTAGGTCTGGTAACCACAGATCTAAATCAGACATCATTCTTCCTTCTTGGCTACGCTGAAAAAATGTCTCAGCACCTTTTAGCCAGACAGGGTAAATGTTTACTGCATTTAGTGCTTGAGAGAGTTCTATCATTTGTCGACAGAGTGTTTCTCTCATACGTTGGTGTAAATCAAACACTAATTCTAAAAAATCAACTATCTCTTTAGGAACTTCTTGAAGTTGGCTGCGGTGTTTTAGAGCTAGATACAGTGATAGCAAAAGTGCATGTCTATCAGCCTGTCGAATTATTTCTGGCCATAAACTAGGCGGAGGAACTTTCTCAAATACAATCTTCGACGAAATAACTGGAGATACGGTCTGACAAACCCAACGCAACGCCTTTACGGCGGAATGCCTACTGACACTAGGGAGGATAAGCATCTTTCGGCCTCTGCCAAATTTGGATAGTGTAAGCGATATCGTGGAAGGCTAGCGATGAAATCGAAAAATCGATCTAATTGCTTCGGCTCTAGTTGTGCACCCATGGTAAAATTGCTTCCCATTAAAGATTGTACTGTTTCTACTACACTTAATCTTTCTACTGTCGTAGCTTGAGATGGGTCATAACAAGGAAAGACCAGAGCACAAATGTTTTGTGTGCCTTGTCCAACATGCTGTGCTACGGGCATGGGTAGATACTGAACCTGTTTTTCGGCGTAGCGAATGACAGGAAGATGCTGTAATTCTGGATATTCCGATTTTAGAAATGGCACACTTCCTGTTTTTATCCCAACTGCAGTGGGAATAGGTAAGGCAATGATTTCTCGATTCTCTTCTCCTAACGCCACGATATCGTCACCTGCGTAGTACCAACCTTTAGCAATTAGATACGCAGTTAGGGTACTTTTTCCGGCTCCGGAGACGCCCGGCATCAGCAGCAAACCATTTTTTCCACCTACGGCAGCGGCATGTAAAAATGCTAATAGATCTGTCTCAGCGTATCCGTATTTTTGTAAGGAAAGCATGAAACGGCTTAGTACGTCGATACCGCTCGTTGTAGAAAACATCTCTACATTGCTGCGCAGAAGAAAATAATCTCTACCAACCGTTAGGCAGATCTCCCCCGCAGCCTGGCCCTTTTGGCGAGGAATTCCACTCAACACACCAATCAGACGTGGGAGGATTTCTTGATCACAAGGGTTATTCACCTGTCTAAGCTGAACAGAAACTATCCCGCCCAAAAATACTAGCTGCTCATCAAAACACAAAGAAGATGTTAATATAGGATCTTCTGGTAACGTTAGCACATCCTCCGAAATTGCCGCAGATTCCCAACTGGCGGGCAAAATGTACCCTTGGTCGTCTAAATCAATCCATCCCTTCCAGTTTTCCAAACAAAAATCAACATCTGCATGGACTTTTTCTAATGTTACTTGGAAAAGGTCTGCTAAATTAGCAGCTAGAGTAAGTTGGTTTTTTGGAGATTCTTCCAGTAATAACCACAACGCGGAGGCCGTAGGGTTTAATAATTGTACTTTCCAAAGTGCTAAGTCGACCAGAACCAAATGGTCTTCTAAAAATTTAGAATAGAACCTGGACAAACGAGAAATCATCAGCACGTCAAGCTACAAGCTGCTTTAGCATTCATACTTAACAACGCTAAAGTCACTGGTGCAGCGTAACCCGTGAGTTTTGCTAAGCGTGTCAAAACTACGCGCCGACTCACATTAGGATCAGCATCAACAGAATTACCCGTATTTTTGTCTTCAGTATTGTCCGTATCCTGATTTCGTATTTCTTTAGACATGATTTTCCCCAAGATTGATTGAGATAGGAAAACGTTTTACGATAAAGTGTTGCATGTGCAACTAGTATGCAATGGCTTTCATACTTAATAAAGCCAAAGTTACGGGTGCAGCGTAACTTGTGAGCTTCGCTAGGCGTGTCAAAACTATGCGCCGATTCACATTAGGATCAGCATCAACAGAATTACCCATATTTTTGTCTTCAGTATTGTCCGTATCCTGATTTCGTATTTCTTTAGACATGATTTTCCCCAAGATTGATTGAGATAGGAAAACGTTTTACGATAAAGTATTGCATGTGCAACTAGTATGCAATGGTTTTCATACTTAATAAAGCCAAAGTTACAGGTGCAGCATAACTTGTGAGCTTCGCTAGGCGTGTCAAAACTACGCGCCGACTCACATTAGGATCACCATCAACAGAATTAGTAGCTTTAGCTGCCTGCTTTAGCATTCATACTTAACAACACTAAAGTCACTGGTGCAGTGTAACCCGTGAGTTTTGCTAGGCGTGTCAAAACTACGCGCCGACTCACATTAGGATCAGCATCAACAGAATTACCCGTATTTTTGTCTTCAGTATTGTCCGTATCCTGATTTCGCATTTCTTTAGACATGATTTTCCCCAAAATTGATTGAGATAGGAAAACGCTTTACGATAAAGTGTTGCATGTGCAACTAATATGTAATGGCTTTCATACTCAATACAATCGCTTTCTCAAATGCTTCTATAATATCGTTAAGTTCATCGATGCTGATCAAATTTGATGACATGGCTACGATACCTCTCGCAAAGATCCGAAATAACACACCCTGCACAATTCGGTTTCCTTGCAGTACACACGTAACGTCCGTGCAAAACTAACCAGTGGTGCACATCTTTTCTAAATTCTTCTGGCGTGACAGAGTAAAGCTGTTCTTCTACAGTACGCACATTTTTTCCTGGGGCAAAACCAGTCCGATTGGAAACCCTAAAGACATGTGTATCTACCGCAATGGTAGGTTCACCATACAAAGTGTTTAAGAGAATATTAGCAGTTTTTCTGCCCACTCCCGGCAAAGCCTCTAAAGCCTCTCGTTCTCGAGGCACTTTTCCATCGTGGCGTTCAATCAATAAGGCAAAAATTTTGAGAAGATGTTCTGCTTTTCGGTTGTATAAACCAACGGATCGGATGTATTGTTTTAGTTTCTCTTCTCCCAGTGCCAAAATAGCTGCAGGGGTGTTGGCTACGGGAAATAACTGTCCCATGGCTTGATTAACCCGCACGTCGGTGGTCTGCGCCGAAAGCATGACGGCAGTCAATAACTCAAAAGGACTTCCCCAGTCGAGTTCTGTGGTTGGAGTGGGGTTTGCGGCACGGAGTCGATCTAAAAGGGTATATATTGTGTTCTTTTCCATAGATTTCAGACCCCCTAAAGCTTTTCCCCAGTCATTTTTTTTATCACTGACTGAAGGGCCTCTTCGGGTGGTGCTTCCCAAGAAAGCCCTTTTTTACTCAACTTGAGACGATGTGCATGCAGGAATAGTCTCTGGAGACCAAAAGTATCCCGGGTAAAGCGATTAAAGTCTGGATCCCCATACTTTTCGTCCCCGGCGATCGGGTGGCCTGCGTAAACGGCATGGACTCGAATTTGGTGTGTTCTGCCCGTGATGGGCTGAACATCTACCAAAGTCGCTGGCAACGTTGATACATTTTTTGAGGATGCCAATCGTGTAAATTGGGTACTCGCTTCTTTGCCTGTAAGATCTACACGAACAATCCGTTCACCTGATTGTAAATGGTTTTTTAACAAAGGTGCATTGACAGTACCACCAGACCACGTTCCGCGCACCAAAGCCAAATAGTGTTTTTCTACTTCTCCTGCACGTAACAACGCATGCAATTCCCGAAGGATACTGCGGCGTTTTGCCAACATGAGCAAACCAGAAGTATCCCGATCTAAACGATGCACCAACTCCAAGCCAGAAACCTCTGGACGCAATGCACGCAAAATCTCAATAACTCCAAATCGCAAACCACTACCACCGTGCACTGCTAGACCTGCGGGTTTATTGAGTACCAAGAAGCCAGAATCTTCAAAAAGGATTTGTTTTTCGAGGATGCTAAGCAATCGAAGATTCGGACGACCTGATGGTTCTTCCTCTCCTTGGCGCACGGGGGGAATGCGTACTTGATCTCCAATCTGGAGGCGGTAGTGTGGTTTGATCCGACCCTGATTGACTCGTACTTCACCCCGACGCAAGAGACGATACACATGATCTTTTGGTACCCCCTTTAGGTGGGTAGCCAAAAAATTATCAATTCGTTGGTCGGCATGATCCGGTCCAATCTCAATTCGATAGACAGCGGGATGTGTACTCACATTATATCGACTGGTGGGCGATTTCCGAGGAGGTGTACGTGGAGATGAAAGATCTCTTGACCCCCACCATGACCTGTATTGATTACAGTACGAAAACCATCTACCAAACCCTGTTCTTTAGCTAGAGTTGGAAGAAGACGTATGATGTGCGCCATCATTGCATCATGTCTTGAGAGAATTTCGCGAAGGCCAGGAATGTGCTCACGTGGGAGAACTAGCAAATGGACTTCTGATTTCGGAAATTTGTCTGCAATAACGATTACTTGATCGTCTTCGTAAAGACGCTGTGCTGGAAGCTCACCAGCAATGATCCGACAAAATAAACAATCTTTCATAAATTTTCAGGCGTAAAAGCCCCTAGTTTTAGTTAGCATTTTTTAACTTACCAGAAATACCGAACCTCTTAGACAATTCCAAAAGCACATCCTGAGGCCCCAATCCTCGAAAAGAAAGAAGAACCAGCGTATGAAACCAAAGATCTGCGACTTCATGTGTCAAGGCTTGTAAATCTTCCCCTTTTGCTGCAAGAATTGTTTCTGTGGCCTCTTCTCCGATCTTTTTTAAGATCGAATCCAGACCTTTTGAATATAGTTTTGCTACGTAGGAGTTTTCTGGATCAGCATTTTTCCGGTCTTCTAAGACTTTTGCTAACCTAAATAAAATCTCTTGATCCACTGGAAAAGGTGTCTCAACAATCATTTACTCTTTCCAGAATACATTTCTGACGGATCCTTTAGAACCAGCCCGGTCTCATACCAATTTTCGCCTTCTAACTTTTGAAAAAAACAACTTTTTCGGCCGGTGTGGCAGGCAATGCCACCGATTTGTTCTACCTTGAGTAGGATCGTGTCCCCATCGCAGTCTAAAGAAACTTCAACCAGTTTTTGCACGTTTCCAGATTCTTCACCTTTGCGCCACAACCGATTGCGAGAACGCGACCAATAGATTGCACGTCCTTCTGAAATCGAGAGTGTTAAAGATTCCTGATTCATCCACGCAAGCATCAAGACCTCTCCGCTGACAGCGTCTTGTGCAATGACTGGAACCAATCCCGCTGAGTTCCAATGTATTTTTTCCTGCCAATTAGTAGTCATTTTCCTCCGTTACACCAAAATGCTTGGCACATTTTTTAAGTATTGATTTTTAAGTTATTACTCTCAAGGGATGGCAGCTTCAAGAATCCCAGAAGTTTTTTTCACAAATGAAAATTTTTGGACTTGGCCACTGCTCGGATTGTAGCCAAGTGTTAAATCATACCCCTTGGCTGGGCTGTAAGTCGCAGCCTCTTTTACGTAGGAATACGCATACCCAAAAAGGCTAAATGCTAGGGGCAGCATTGTTCGGGTCTTTGGTTCAGTGTTGATACTACCACCACCATCTTTCAGTGCCACGACCCATTTATTGAGACGCGCTGGGAGTTGATTCGTAGTCACAGGTGCTGGAAACACAACCTCCACGTTGTTCGGATTTGCCTTCAGTGCATTTGAAAGCTCCTCATCAAAAACGTCAAGATCCATGAAAGTAACTCTGGTAGCCCCTGCCGTCGAAGCAGCGGCAAGGGTATCCGTCGGACTAACTGGGATCGGAGCAGGTTCTACGACAGTTGGGACACCGTTGGCTGAAGCTGATGCGTTAGGCTGGGTACTACAACTGGTAAGACCTGCAAAACAAAAGCACAATGTCCAGAGACTACTTTTGATTTTCATGTATAGGCCTTTCAAAGGTGTAAACGGTGTTTATACCAAAAGCAATATTTGCATTATAGGAGAAAGCGTATCTCATATCCACTCTTACTAGAGTTAGGAAATTTCATGGATCAATCTGCACGATACGCTGACCTTAGCCTCCGAGAAGATGAACTCATCCAAGCAGGAAAACACATCTTATGTGCTTATAAGATGAAACCCAAAGCAGGTACTGGTTACCTAGAGGGTGCTGCTCATTTTGCCGCTGAATCTTCTACTGGTACCAACGTAGAGGTTTCTACCACAGATGATTTCACCAAAGGTGTCGATGCTTTGGTGTACTTCATTGATGAAGCAAACGAGGAAATGCGTATTGCTTACCCGCTCGACCTGTTTGATCGGAATATTTCTGATGGGCGGATGATGATCGTCTCCTTTTTGACCCTGACGATCGGCAACAACCAGGGCATGGGTGACATCGAACACGCAAAGATGTACGATTTTTACGTGCCACCTCGCGCTTTGCAGCTATTTGATGGTCCGTCAAAAGACATTTCTGATCTATGGCGCATTTTAGGCCGTCCCGTGGTCAACGGTGGGTACATCGCTGGTACCATCATCAAACCGAAGTTGGGTTTGCGTCCGGAACCTTTTGCTGAAGCGGCCTACCAATTTTGGCTTGGTGGCGATTTCATTAAAAACGACGAGCCGCAAGGCAATCAAGTCTTCGCACCCATGAGGAAGACGATCCCATTGGTCTATGACGCCATGAAACGCGCCATGGATGAGACTGGAGAGGCCAAACTATTTTCAGCAAACATCACTGCGGACGATCATGCAGAAATGATTGCCCGTGGGGAACTCGTTTTGCAGACCTTTGGCCCGGATGCTGATAAAGTGGCATTTTTAGTAGATGGGTACGTTGGTGGGCCTGGCATGATCACCACAGCTCGTCGCTACTTTGCCAACCAATATCTGCACTATCACCGGGCAGGACATGGTGCGATCACTTCTCCTAGTGCAAAACGTGGCTACACTGCCTACGTTTTAGCCAAAATGTCTCGTTTGCAGGGAGCCTCTGGTATTCACGTGGGTACCATGGGCTACGGCAAAATGGAAGGGGAAGCCGGAGACAAGAGCATTGCCTACATCATCGAGCGAGATAGCTATGCTGGGCCTGCTTACCATCAAGAGTGGTTGGGTATGAAGCCTACTACCCCGATCATCTCCGGTGGCATGAACGCATTACGCCTCCCAGGCTTTTTCGAGAACTTGGGCCATGGTAATGTGATCAACACTGCAGGTGGTGGATCTTACGGCCATATTGATTCTCCGGCAGCCGGTGCTCGTTCTTTGCGCCAAGCTTATGAATGCTGGAAGGCTGGTGCCAATCCGGTCGAGTGGGCTAAGGAACACAAAGAATTCGCCCGCGCTTTTGAATCCTTCCCGAAGGATGCTGACAATCTTTATCCGGGTTGGCGTACTCAGTTAGGAATCAAATAGTTACGAAGGGAATCCTTCCGCGCAAAGAAAGATTGGTAGTATAATCCGCTTTTGCGTGGAAGATTTGAACATGCCTCTTTACCGATCCCGTACTACTACTCACGGCCGCCACATGGCGGGTGCCCGCGCACTTTGGCGCGCAACTGGCATGACCGATGCCGATTTTGAAAAACCCATCATCGCGGTGGCCAATTCTTTTACCCAATTTGTTCCAGGGCATGTGCATTTGCAAAACCTGGGACAGTTGGTGATCCAAGAGATTGAGCGGGCAGGCGGAGTAGGTAAAGAATTTAATACCATTGCGATTGACGATGGGATTGCCATGGGACATGGTGGTATGTTGTATTCGCTACCGTCGCGTGAGCTGATTGCCGACTCCGTAGAGTACATGGCCAATGCTCATTGCGCCGATGCACTGGTGTGTATTTCCAACTGTGACAAGATTACCCCTGGAATGCTCATGGCCTCTTTGCGCCTGAACATCCCAACTGTTTTTGTGTCCGGCGGGCCTATGGAAGCCGGAAAAGCCAAGATCCGCGGCAACGCATTAAAATTAGATCTGGTTGATGCCATGGTGGCAGCCGTGCAAACGGAAATCACGGATGAGGAAGCCGAGACCTACGAGCGGTCGGCATGTCCCACCTGTGGTTCCTGCTCTGGGATGTTCACTGCTAATTCCATGAACTGTTTGATGGAAGCAGTAGGACTGGCACTTCCGGGCAACGGTTCTTTGCTAGCTACCCACACCGAACGGAAGTCTCTTTTCCTGGAGGCAGGACGTTTGATCGTAGGTTTAGCAAAGCGTTGGTATGAACAGGAAGATGCCACGGTATTACCTCGTACCATTGCTTGTTTTGAGGCTTTTGAAAACGCCATGGTGCTCGACATCGCCATGGGTGGATCTACTAACACGGTTTTGCACATTTTGGCAGCCGCACAAGAGGCAGGAGTTCATTTTTCGATGGCCGATATCGATCGGTTGTCTCGTCGCATTCCTCACCTTTGCAAAGTGGCGCCCTCTACATCTCGTTACCATTTAGAAGATGTGCATCGTGCTGGAGGCGTTTTTGGGATCCTTAGAGAGTTAAGCCGCGGAGGTTTACTCCACACTGAAGTACCTACCGTGCACGCACCCAGCCTCGGTGTGGCTCTCGAACAGTGGGATCCCACTCGGCAAGAAACAGCAAAGAAAAGATACCTCGCTGCTCCAGGAGGCGTCCCTAGCCAGTCTGCATTTAGCCAATCTAACCAATGGCCAGAATTAGACCTTGATCGAAAAGAAGGTTGTATTCGTGACTGTGCTCATGCTTATAGCCAAGACGGTGGCCTAGCAGTACTTTATGGTAATCTAGCCGAAGATGGTTGCTTGGTCAAAACGGCAGGAGTTGACGCGAGTTGCCTAGTGTTTTCGGGAACCGCACGCATTTTTGAAAGCCAAGAATCGGCGGTGGAAGCCATCCTTGGCAATCAAATCCAGGCGGGAGATGTGGTTGTCATTCGGTACGAAGGCCCGCGGGGCGGCCCAGGAATGCAAGAGATGCTCTATCCCACGAGTTATCTCAAATCGAAAGGTCTTGGCAAGGTGTGTGCTTTAGTAACCGATGGTCGTTTTTCTGGAGGCACCTCAGGATTATCGATTGGACATGTATCACCAGAGGCTGCGGAAGGTGGGGCTGTTGGTTTGCTTGAAAATTGGGATAAAATCGAAATCGACATCCCAAATCGAACTATTCGAGTTTGTATTTCGAATCAAACCTTACAGGATAGACGTACCAAAATGGAAAATAATGGATCCAAAGCTTGGAAACCAGTAAATCGGTCTCGTGTGGTTTCCGCTGCTTTACAGGCCTACGCAGCCATGACCACTTCCGCTGCTCGTGGTGCGGTTCGCGACTTATCTTTTGGGAAGAAAAAATCATGATTTGGTGGCGCATTGCTATTGTTTCTTTGCCGCTTTTGATCGCGGGTTGTGCTTCTGTACCACCAGAACCAGAGCATGGGGCGGGATTTGAGCCGATTACTACAGATCAGAGTGGAGGTGGCGTACAGGTAGAAAGTTCTGTACAACCTATAGATCTTCAAACAGCGGTTAGCTACTTATTAAATGCGCTCCTAAATAGCACTGCAATAGGGAGCCATTATCCATCCGTAACTTTAGAAGAGATTAAAGACAAGACCGGTCAAAATATTGATGTCGTATCGATTCGATCACAGATCCAAGCGCAACTCTTGAATTCAGGAAAGATCGGATCTGACACGGGATATTCGTACTCAGATCAGCAGAGCAGTAGTAACCGAACACCTAAGAAAAAGTTTGCAAAACGAAGATCGAGTAGTTATCGGCTTCTTGGCGCGCTTTATCCCATGCAAAACTTAGATGGGAGTGGGAACAGTTCTCCAGAATATCGGATGACGCTGAGTTTATTAGATGCTAACACTGGAGATTTGATGTGGGTAGAAGAGCGCACCCGCATATTATTGGGTCGGTAGTAAAGCTATCAAATTCGGTTCTCCATGAAATGGCAGGCTACTTACAATCTAATTTTTTTCCATTTTAGTAAATGCTCAGGATTGCCCTAAATGACCAATGTAACTGATTCTCCTTTTCCGACTAGCCCAGTCATACCTAATTTACTTAAAGGGGATGCTTCCCTTCAGTTTCGTTGTCATCCTGAAATTGCTTGTTTTAATGCTTGTTGTAAAAGTATTGACATTAGTTTGACGCCCTACGATATCCTTCGGTTACGAAAAAGATTGGGCATGAGCAGCGGGGATTTTCTAAATCACTACACCGTTCCTCACGAAATGGAAAAGGATGGGTTGGTAGGTGTAAAGCTTCGGCCTGTTGATCAGGGCACGGCTTGCCAGTTTATGTGTGATAAAGGTTGTACAGTATATGAAGACCGACCTACTGCATGCCGTTATTACCCGATCGCCTTACTTTCAATGCGGCGTCAAGAAGAGTTTGTAGATCGAAGTGCTTATGCTTTTGTTCAAGAAGAACACTGTCTTGGGCATCAAGAACTACGATCTTTGACCATCGACGAATACCGAAAAGAACAGGGATTAGAGGAATATGACGAACTTGCACGAGGTTGGCGACAGCTCGTTCTTAAGAAAAAATCTTCTGGCCCTAGCGTAGGTAGCCCTACCAAGCGCAGTCTTCAACTCTTTTTCATGGTTTGTTACGACTTGGATCGTTTTCGTCAATTTGTAGAAAATCCAAGTTTTCAAGACATTTACGATATTTCTGGAGAATTTTGGCAAAGCATCTATTTTGATGACACAGAATTGATGTTATTTGGGTTTCAGTTTTTGCGCCAAGTGATGTTTAATGAGATTTCTATTCCCATCAAAACAGGTGCAATGGACAAGCGTCTAGCCAAAAAACAGGAACGCGAAGTGGCAATGGAGGAAATCGTAAGAAAAATAGGTCCTACGACTCCCCCGACTTCACCGATGGAAGAGTAGCTCGAGGCCGCCGCATGAGCGTTTCGACTTGGTTCCAAAAGTTTACTTCGGTAGATGGTTTTTATGAAGTAACAGATCGGTGGGTGTTTTGGTTAGGCCTGTTGACCGCTCTTTTCCTAGGTATTGGGGTCTATTGGAGCCTTTGGGTTTCCCCTCCAGACTACCAACAGGGAGAGAGTGTGCGAATCATGTACATCCATGTTCCTTCTGCTTGGATGTCGATGTTTGTCTACATGACGATGGCGGGTGCTGCTGCTATTGGATTGGTCTGGGAATCCAGACTTGCAGAGATTCTGGCCGTCAGTGCTGCGCCTCTGGGTGCTTGGTTCACATTTTTGGCATTGGCAACAGGCTCTTTGTGGGGAAAACCAATGTGGGGAGCTTGGTGGGTATGGGATGCCCGTCTTACTTCCGAATTGATCCTACTATTTTTGTACTTTGGGTTCATTGCACTACAGTCCGCGATTCCAGATCGACGATCGGCAGCTAGAGCCAGTGGCGTGCTTGCTTTGGTAGGTTTGGTTAACATCCCGATTATCCATTTCTCTGTCGAATGGTGGAACACCTTACACCAGCCTTCCTCCTTAACTCGGTTGGCAAAACCTAGTATTCACCCAGATTTGCTCTGGCCATTGCTCATAATGGCTATTGGCTTCAAATTGTATTACGCCACTGCGTGGTTTTCACGTGCTAGGTGTGAGATTCAAAAAGCTAATTGACACCATAAGCTTGGAGTCCAATCCAAGTGCGCAGTCGAGAATCATCGCTACTATTTCAACAAACTCCTGATCCTGATTTTGGTGCCAGAAGCAGCGCACCGACCATGATTAAAGCGGCCAGAAAAAACGGAGTGGCCGATAGTTGTTCAGGGTATGCCGAAGCAACAGACATCGCAAAAGTCATGGTGAATAACCCAGGTGCGATCAGTCCGCTGATGCCATGTAGTCCGTTTACAGCACCTTGCAACTGCCCCTGTTTCGAGACGCTGACTGCACAACTCATCAAGCTTTGTGCTGCTGGCGCGAATAACCCCCACAGCGTAACAAACGGCACGCCAATCCAGAGCACCTTGCCGGTTGGTGCTAGACCGCAAACTGTTAAACCAATCGCTCCGAATATTAAACCGGCCCTCACAGCTCGGTATTCACCAAACCATGCAATTACCGGAGCAACTAACGCAATCTGGACGACGGCGATACCAATCCCAACGCAACTCAGAGTAAGACCGACCGTCCCCATATCCCAACCAAACCTGTACTGAGCGAAGAGGACAAAGGTGCTTGGCATTACCTCCAGTGCTAAGAATGATAATAGCATTACACTAGCGAGTCTAAGTAGTCCCGGTTGGTCGCGCAAAAATTGAAATGCACCTAGTGGATTAGCTCGACGCCAAGAAACTTGCCCACGCCGCTCTGGCGGAAGTGATTCAGGTAATAGAAAAAACGTCCAGCAAAAATTCGCGAAAATTAACCCAGCTGCCACCCAAAATGGCATTCGTAAATCTATCGTTCCAAGTAACCCGCCTAATGCTGGTCCTAACCCGAAGCCAAAACCAAAAGCAGCATTTTGGATACCAAAACCAGCAGCTCGCTTTTCCGGTAGAGTAATGTCAGCGATATAGGCTCCAGCTGCAGTAAAATTCCCCGTGGCAATTCCTGATATTACCCGCCCAACCAGCAACCATGAGAAATGTGGAGCCATTGCCATGAGCACGTAATCGAAACCTAGTCCTAGATTTGATAGCAGAATCACCGGACGACGCCCAACTAGGTCAGACAACGTACCTAATACCGGAGCAAACAAAAATTGCATCAACGCCCAGGTTATACCGAACAAAGCAATCATTGTAGCAACGTGGGCAGTGTCTTTTCCTGTAATGGTACGAATGAGTTCTGGTAACACCGGCATAATCATACCAACGGCCATAACGTCAAGCATGACTGTAACGAAAATAAATATAAACGCTCGGTGGCACGAAAAACTCGGGTACAAATTTTCTTCTCCGCAGTAAATGATTTTCAGTCAGGTATTACATAATCGTACAAATTAAGAATTGCCGTCCTTACGTGTGGGATGCAAAAATTTCTAAAACTGCAAAATAACATCACTAGATAACGTGGTTTGTCTCGACGCTGATCCACCACCAAACGCATTAGTCCCGTTGTTGTGTAATTGCCAGTCATGACGTAGTTCTGCACGAAATACAACATTTTTATTGATGTTGTAGTTTAGACCAGTAGTGATGGCATCAAAATCCCCTGGTACAGTAGTAACGGGAAACAACGCCGTAGCTTTGCGGTCTCGAAACGCTTCAGCCCGTACACCGTATTGAAGTAGCCTACTACTTCGATAGCGCAACTCGCCGTTAATACCAACGTATGTCCCACTGGTGTAATTCGGGCCAGTGAGAATATCAATGGTGTCAGGTTTGCCATCACCTGATTGTTTGCCTGCGAGTACTTCACCTACTACTTCGAAAATCTTGCTCGGGTGCGTCATGAAAGTTATCGAGTGGTGTTGTCGAAGTTGTCCTCGTGGTGAAATAATACGTGCAATGGGCATTTGGGGTGTAATGTTCGGGCTATTCTGTTCATTGCCAAGCATAAAGGTATAATCGACCCATGTTTGCATGTCTCTACTACGCCAGCGCAGTGCCCCAATAATAGATTTATCGCCATTATTATCTTTCCAATTCTGGCGGCCATTGACGACGCCAATTTCACCCGCTAGAAAGCCAACGTCACCACGCGAGACATTTGCGGATATTAGCGCACCGGCAACCTGGTCGGGTTGGGAAACAAATGCATACGTCTTGGAGTAGAAGAAATTGCGACTTGGATACCATTCAGGGGGTGTTTCACGACCAATACCGGAACCAAACCGACCAACCGTTAATGTTACCCCACTAAAAATTGGAAGGTACATATCAATCATGACTTGAGGCAACGCAAAATAATTGCGTTGATCAATTCTAGATCCCCCCTCCTTAGGTGTTTGATCTAACAATTTAGTATCAACCCCAAACATTCTTGCAGGGAGCCCGCTCCGCCCGTACAACGCTTCTGCACGAAATCCCCAAGAAAAGTCTCGCGGTGTCGGACCAGGAACAGGAGTAGTACGCGGTAAAATATTCGAAAACACTGGTCTTTCAATCGCAAGTTGTAATGCGTTAAGTTGCAGTCCTTCGTCAGCAGGCCCGACAACGGGTAAATTTGACTGAGCATTGTTGGCTGCATTATGTGAAGTATTATTGTACGAGAGCCCGATCTGTGCGAAACCTAAGAATTTAATGTTGCTTGCTTGCTCGTCAGACAACGCAGATATTGGCGAACCATTACTTTCGCCATCCTCTTGTGCTATAGCCTTTACAGTACTAATGGAGAGTAGTGCCGCACAAATAGCAAATAATTCTGGTAACAAACTCTTACCTCGATTAGTCAAAAAATACCATTGTTTACAAATTTCGCAAATAAATACTATCACTGTTTTACGCTTATCCATTTGGTACGCGCGAAAAAACTGTCCTTCGGGGTTAGGAGAATACTGACGTCAAGCATCAAGGAGCCAATTTTTTAGGCGGTTCCTTGCTCCGCCATCCCTGAGCAACGCCACTGATTTTGATTCCTTCCATAATGCGTGTACCACGAAGTAGGCATAACGGACCAAAAGCTGTCCCGCACGCACTGGATAAAATAGTGGAAGCCAGTGTGAATCTGGTGATATTCCAAAAATTTCTCCTAGTTCTCGTCTCGATAAGAACACCCGATTAAGAATTACCATTGCTTTTCCAAACAAAGTAGGGTTCGTCCATAATTTTGACAGATTATCGGAAAAATGTTCAATAGAAGGTCGGGTAATAACGCCCATAATCCTACTCCTATTTATTTCTGGAAGACTATGAGTATGGATAAATTTGGAAAAATCGAGTGCGTCAGGAGGATTTAATCGAGCCAGAGTGGCAGCTTTCTCGCGTATGCTTCGCTCCGCAATATCAAGAAAATCACGGTCAACATCAATAGGCGGTTGCAATCCTATAGTAGCTTCCTTGGGAATGGAGTAACCGAGTCGACGTTCTACCAAGGCGAAGGTAATCAGTGCCGCACGCTTAATACCCCATGTTTTAGCACGATTCCAAAACGTTACCCAGTCAATCTGCTCACGGTAGTGCTCTATCACTGTTGGGATGTCGCATAGGCTTAAGAGCTTGACTTGAAAAACATGATGAATAGCGATGTGTAGACATAGGTGAAGCAGCAGATCTTCAGGTGACAGAATGAACACATCGACACCGGCGATTTGCTTCAAGTTGGCTCGACTCCAAAGATCCTCTGTGTCGATAGTGCGTATCTTCGACGGAGTCTCAAGTGCGTAGTGGAGTTCAATTGGGGGAGCATCTGGGTGTTGGAACGGTTTTAGGTGATGACACGTGTCGTCATCGGTGGCTTGATATCGGCAATTTCGTTGATTAACTGGGTCTTGATAAAACCCGAGGTTTGTCAGGACTCTTGCTGCAGCTTCCAGATCGGCGTGGTGAATGAGAAGATCAACGTCGTTCATGGGACGTAAGGCAATATCACCGTAAACTAGCGCCGCTAGGTGAGTACCTTTAAGTGCTAATACGTCAATGCCAACCTCCTTAAACGCCGATAAAACTAAGTGAAGCTTTTCAAAAAACCGGGTACTTCGTATTTCCGCCTTCTGCGAAGCCAGCTTGAACGCTTGCAATGTTGCTTTTGGAACTTCGAGGTCAGCACCTCTAGTTAAAAGCATCCGATAGACAAGTGGTGTTACCCAATGTTCAACGCTTAAACTTAACAGATTCTCCCATTGAGCTTCGGAAAGTTGTTTTAAATTTTCTACATTGTTCGGATGCGCTAGACCTACGGCCTGCAGAAGTTGTTCCCAAACCGTTGATTCTACCGTAGCTTCGTTGGTCTTCATTGAACTAACCGTCTGTAGCCAATTTTAGAGGTTTCCTATCTAGTCCATCATGGCAATAATACGGTTTAGTACTTTAGGTCGCTGGTCGATGACCGCGATTTCCCAGGTGCGTGCCTCGGCAAGGCGGGCGCGTAACGATTCGTCATTAGCTGCTACTCTTGCCATTACCTGGTGTACGTCGTGTACGGTTAGGTTTCCCTTAGCTGATCGCAACGGTACTGCAATGCCTAACTCTTGGCACCGTGTTGCTAATGCAGGTTGATCAGCGAAAAATGGACATGAGACCATCGGTACACAGTGATAGATTGCTTCGTGTGTAGAATTTAGGCCGTGATGTGTAATGAAGATTGAAGTTTTTTGTAATATTTGAATCTGGTTTACGTAAGATTCGACACGAACATTGCGGTGCGTTAGGCTAGCAGCTAAACCTGGTTTGTCATGTCCGCCGAGACTAATTAGTACTCTTACATTCTGGAGAACGGCTAAAGCTGTCGCCAATGTCTCAAGCACTGTCGTGGCTTCGGTCTCAAAGTCTCGCCAAACGGCCGTGCCAAAGGAGATGTAGACTCGTGTATCTAAGGTAGTGTCAGACGCACATGGGAAAAAATCTACATCAGGAATATTGCTCCCATGCGGCCAGTAGGAACCAAAAAATTCAAGTGGTTGGAATGGATCACGTTGGTTTGGAGGCAGGAATTCTGGGGGTTCCGAGTACAAATTGAGGTCAGCACCACTATCCATGAAATAAGAAAATGGCGAAGTATCAGATAATCCATGTCGATCTCGTAGGTACTTCACAGCCGTTTTGCATTGCTCCGATACTAGAATTGGGCCATCCTCGTTCAATTCTGTGAGAATCCGGGTTGGATTGGGGTTGTGTCCAGCGAGCATGTTGACGCGAGGAATTTTCAAGTGCAAGGCAATCACACGCCCGATAACGGCAAAGCTGTCGTGAATGACCAGCTTTGGTTGAAAGGGTAAAACTTGGCGTATCACATCTTCGCCAAAGTAACCAGCAAAACCTACGCAGCGGATGGGGCCAGGTATTGACACAGCATCTGCCTTATACATATCCCGGCCTGCGTATAGATCCACAAAACAGGCTCGAGTTTGCTCGATTGCAACACGAGCACTTTCGTGCGCAAAGAAATGTACCTTGACCCCAAGATCACATAGTCCTGCCACTACTGGTAACATCCGATGAAGATGTCCTTGTTCCGGAACATTCATCGCAACGATACTACGAGAAGTACGTGTGTCCATTAGTCAGTTTCTCCACAACTGAACCCGGACTGGGCCAATGACCGAAGACATTTCAATGGGACATCAAGCTGGGAATACCCGCTCCGAAAACGAAGGTCTGCGCTAATCATTACTGCTGCAATGCGCCAAAATAGTTCGTGTGCGAGTACTTCACTCTGTCCTCGTGCTGTCCTGTAGCCCACAAGGAAGCAATCCCAGACCTGATCTCGTAGACCCCAGCGGTACCAGGTTCGTGCCACATCCAGCCCTAGCGGACCAATGCTGGTACGTTCGTTGTCCACGATGAATAGGCGACCGTCCGGGGTAATCACCATATTCTCGCCACAAAAATCCATATGTACCAAACCGTGTGGTACATCAGTCGGTACGTTCGTCTCCAGGATATTACGAAGCATCTGGACTGTTGGAGTTTCTAAGACACCTGCAGTTGCGAGTTTCATGAGCCGCGAAATCGTAGTATCCCGCAAACCTAAGGTACTGGCAGAAAATGGCAAAGGACGGCCTGCTGCCTGTGGAATTCTGTGCATTTCTGCCAGCAGATGCCCGGCCTTGCGGACTAAGAGTTCGGTTGGCCGTGTCTCAGTCAAAGGACAACCTTGAATCCATGGTTCGATCAGCACATTTTCTATTCTGGCCAATACTGGGGTGAAAGATTCAGGTAAGACAGAGCGTAGCTCTTGGTGATTTATGGCTACCTCCTCGCTCTCTAGCCATCGCACCTTAATAACTGCGCCAGAATCTAGTTCGACTCGAAATGAGGTTCGTGGCCTATCTGGATCAAATATCTTGGTTAAAAGCTCGGTCTGACGCGCTCGTAAACAAGCTTTTTCTAGCACTTTAACAATGTCATCAACGTTGGTTGTCATTAACGGTTTCTTGGATGCCCAAGGCGTGCAAAAGCGGGAGTGCTGACTCACGGTATGCACTAGGACCTAGCTTACAGCGATACACTGGGATATTTGGTAAAAAATGAGCAACTTGTTTGGGTGGTAGTAACCCGGTCGTCCCGCCTTCTCTTAGAAATGTCCCGAAGACGGTTGTTTCAGTCCGAACATTGGCCGCACCATAGAGACAGGATTCAAGCAATGTCTCCGCCGCACTATGGGACAGCAGTTCTAGTGACCAAGTATCAAGGCTATCAGAAATCTCGGGTAGCACGATGGCATGGAGGACCGCACTAGAAACTCGTCCGGAGGAGAGGCGGCCGGCGAATTCAGCTGGCGTCAGGTGTAATCCAGGTGGCGAAGACGATTTTGCCTTATGGGCTGAGCGTACACTACCACAGGGTGTCCGTAAGATTGGAAAGACGTCTAAGGTCTTTGGACGGATCGAAACCATCGTGGGCACGCCCCGCAGGATTGGTATTGTGTCTTCGAAATGCACAAACACGCGGTCATTGGATAGCAAGGCTGCGCTTGTAGAACCCATAACGTGGCACAGCAGAGATGTTTTCCCCGCTCCCTTAGAGCCGGCGAGCAGAACGCCTTTCCCGTTCACCGAGAAGGCGGCTGCGTGCATATCAACCACTTTCTTAGTGCTGAGCACAACTCCAGCGATTAGTTCACGTATCAACCGTAATAGGCCAAGTCGCGCTTGTGGTTGGTTGGTGCCTGCAACGAGATCGATACTCTTTGCGTGATAGGTGATACCGTAAAAGCAGTGTGCCTCAGTGTCGGCGAGCCAAAGTCGGTCAGCGTCTTTCCAGCCTGGCAAAATAACAGTTTGGGTGTCGAGGGTGAAACAAGGAACTCGCAGCATTTCCGATCTAGTTAAACCAAAAGTACGATCGAGGTCATTGGCTGCTTTATCGGATCGAGAAATCCGCACACATACATCCCCTTTTCCATGATCGGTCGTCTTGCACCAGGGACAGAAGAGCTCCGTTAGCCAAACCCCATCATGGAAGTTATTGCCTGCAACGTCCACTATGGTTGAACCGTGCGCATAACCAATACACCAGCCTTTTTTGGATAGATAGAGGTTACTCTGCATGGATAGATTCTGGAGTCGTTAGTTCTAAGGTTAAACGAGTAATGAGGAGACTAGACGTAAGAAAAATAATCATTTCATGATAACATTTGGCCTAATTTAGGTGGTAAGAAATGCACTCAGGACTAGCTCTAAGGTGTTGTGTCGGACTAATTTGTCTTCTTAGTTTCAAACTAGTTTTTTCGGCAGAACCACTCCGAGTAGTTGCTAGTTTTAGCATCCTGGGAGATTTAGTAAATGTAGTGGGAGGAAACCACGTCCAAGTGACCACCCTTGTCGGGCCTGGTGGTGACGCTCACATGTACCAACCTACCCCCAATGACGCAAGAACAGTTGCTAAAGCTCAGTTAATCGTCATGAATGGCCTTCATTTCGAGGGTTGGCTAGACAGATTGATTCAAGCCAGTGGGTTTTCTGGTCAAGTAGCTGTGCTTAGTGTTGGAGCAAAGGTCAGGACTGTAGGATCCGGCACCAATGCAATCGATCCGCACGCCTGGCAAAACCTTCAAAATGGGATGATCTACGTTCGAAACCTAAGTGCTGCACTCCAAAAAATAGATCCTACTCACGCCATAGACTATCAAAAGCGATCAGAAGAGTATCTTGTTCAAATTATTTCGTTAGACCAAAACATTCGAGAACGATTAGCAGTGCTGCCACCAGCGCGTCGTAGGCTAATTACTTCACACGATGCTTTTGGCTATTTTGCGGACGCCTACGGTCTTACCATCTTGGCACCTGCAGGGTTTAACAATGATGCAGAAGCATCTGCTTTTCGCGTAGGCACCTTAATTCGTCAGATCCGTGCTGAACAGATTTATGCAGTATTTGTTGAAAACGTCACAGATCCGCGTCTCATGCACCAAATTTCAAGGGAAACTGGTGCTAAAATTGGGGGTATTCTTTATTCGGATGCACTGTCTTTTTCACAGGGTCCTGCTACTACGTACTTAGACATGTTCCGATCTAACACGAAGACCTTACTAGAGGTACTTCTATCCTCTTCAAAAGAATTAGAGAAAGACTAGAAAAACCAACTGACCTTCGAGCAACTCAATATGACAACTACCTATGATGTAGCAGTAGTCGGCGCCACTGGTGCAGTAGGCGAGACCATGATTTCCATCCTAGAAGAAAGGAAATTTCCAGTAGGTCAGCTCTATGCGCTAGCAAGTGAACGTTCTACAGGAAAGGCAGTTTCCTTTCGAGGCAGTGAAATCGACGTTCTCCCCTTGTCTCAACACGATTTCCGAAAAACACCCATTGGGTTGTTTTCTGCCGGTGGGTCTATCTCTGCTGAATACGCTCCAAAAGCTGCTTCGGCAGGCTGTGTAGTCATAGACAACACGGCACATTTCCGGTTTGAAGCAGATATCCCTTTGGTTGTACCTGAAGTAAACCCTCATAAGATCGCGGAGTACCGGAACCGCGGCATTATTGCAAATCCGAACTGTTCTACCATTCAGATGTTAGTTGCACTCAAACCCATCTACGATGCAGTTGGTATTGAACGGATTAACGTAGCCACTTACCAGGCAGTTTCTGGCACTGGTAAAAATGCTATTGAGGAATTAGAGCGTCAGATTAGGGAACTCCTGGCGTTTCAAACCCCCACAGTTGAGGTGTACCCAAAGCGCATTGCTTTCAACGTTTTGCCTCACATTGATGTTTTCCAAGAGAATGGGTATACCAAGGAAGAAATGAAGATGGTGTGGGAGACTCAAAAGATCATGGGTGATGATCGCATTCTAGTGAATCCCACTACTGTTCGTGTCCCAGTTTTTTATGGTCATTCCGAAGCAATACATATTGAGACACGCGAGAAGATCACTGCCGAGGCAGCTCGGGCACTGTTGGAAAAGGCACCAGGCATCGTGGTGGTAGACGAACGTAAAGCAGGTGGGTATCCGACCCCAATGGAGGCTGGTGGCACTGATCCTGTCTATGTAGGACGAATCCGGGAAGACATTTCACACCCACGTGGGCTAAATCTTTGGGTAGTTTCGGACAATGTTCGCAAGGGTGCCGCTCTTAACAGCGTCCAAATTGCCGAACTCCTGATACGGGACTATCTTAATAGCTAGTTTTTAGAGGAAAATAATGCTTTCCGTCATTTAGGCGAGAGGACATGGCGCGAAAGCTGATTTCAGCGGCAGTCGCTTTAGCAATGGCACTGCCTGGCACGGCTTATCCTTTAGGGCTCGGAAAGATCTCAATTCGTTCCGTATTGAACCAACCATTGCGAGCAGAAATTGAGATTTTTTCCGCAGATCCCAAAGATTTATCCAGCCTAACAGTACGACTTGCTCCAGCTAGCGATTTTCAAAAAGCGGGGATCGACCGTCCGTTATTGTTATCTCGTCTTCGTTTCGAGATGAATCGTCGATCAGACGGTAGCTCGATCATCGCGATCCGTTCTTCAGAACCCATTCGGGAACCGTTCCTCAATTTCTTAGTAGAGGTAGATTGGCCTGCAGGTAGGGCAGTACATGAATATGCTGTCCTACTAGATCCACCGCGTTTAACAACACGGCCTCTATCTCCACCGATGGTAACCATCTCGGAACCGCGTTTAGGACAGCAAGTACGAAGACGTCCTGCGCCACCACCTAAAAAACCAGAAGAACCGCCTGACCCAGATCTACAACCCACGGTTCAGTACGGTCCAGTAAAACCAAATGAAACACTTTGGCATATCGCTCAGACCCTTCGGCCTAGTCCTGCTGTCTCAAGCCAGCGGATCATGACAGCTTTGCTTCGGGCCAACCCTGCTGCTTTTCTGGGGGGAAACCCAAATGCGTTGATGAGTGGAGTCACACTGCGCACGCCAAGCGCAGAGCAGTTGCGTGCTTTGGCACAACGCATAGAAGCCCGAGCATCGAAACATGGTCAAACGTTACCAGTCAGGGAAAAATCTGCTAAAATAGGTGTAGGAACATCGCCACCCCTTACTCCAACGGAATCGCCATCCTCTGGCCCAAGCCTAAAAATTCAAAACCCACCGCAGTCTGGGCAAGTTTCACAATCTCCTGGAAATGGTACTACCGATGCCAAAGGACAGGACAAGGTACCCAGTAATTTGGAGCAACGGCTAAATCAGTTAGAGGAAAATTCGCACGTCAGCCGGAAAGAAAACGAAGAATTGCGGGTCCGTCTCACAGAATCAGAAAAACAGATTCAAGGTTTAGAACGTAATCTACAAGTAAAAAATGAGCAGTTGGCTAAACTCCAAGGCCAGTTTTTACCTTCTGCAACACAGCCTATCCCACAATCCAGTCCTGCTCAAGTTGCTCCCACAGTGCTTCCTGTTGTTCTCCCAACTCCAACCGTGCCTCTGGTAGATCCTCTAATTGATCCAACATCTGAGGTACCACCACTTTTGAGACCTTTAGTACCAGAAACTCCTTCAATAACAAAGACAGCAGATTCAAGACCTATAGCTGCCAAAACGGAATCATCCTCGAACAGTGAACAATCATCAATATTGCTCGATCCAATTTTCATTGGGTTATTAGGTACTCTCTTAACTGCTACAGGATTTCTCGGAAGACTGTTTATTCGTCGAAGGAAAAACTCATCTAGGGAGTCACCCTTTTCTCCTTCTAATACTGTCCAACAGGTCAATCCTCCTAAGGCATTTTCGGGATCGGCTTCCACAGTTACGCGACGGGTTCTTGACCCGAAAAAAGTAGCCCAAGATAAGTTGTTAAAGGATTTCGCAGGAATCAACACCCACTATCCTACTTTATCCCTAGAACTGGACACTCCTCCTAATCGTCCCAGTTTTCCTAATGCTGCTACTATCCCTAGTCAACGCGCCCAGAAACTGTCAGTGCCTAACGTTGCTCCAACACCCTTGCAAACTGTCCTGACTCAACGAGCGAACACAGTTTCGTCCTTACGGGCAAATGTCGTTTTACCAGAAACTCCCACTCGTGGAATACCGGGTGCACTAAAAACTAGTGCAGACTCTACTCTAGCTTTCTTAGAAGATGAGTTAGTATCAGAACATGCTTCTACACCTACACCATCTTGGTCTGCACGATCTTCTCCTGTACTGGAAAAACCTATTCCTTCTCCTCTTCAACAAGACTCGGATGATATTTTTAAAGAAACAACAAAAGCTCCAGTACCCATAGATCCAACTGCTAGATTAGGTGAAGAAGTATCTTTTGATGATGAACTTCCATTTGACCTAGATTTCTTAGACTTGCCTGAAGATTCTTCCGACCTGTCCATAGAAACCGACACGAACACCCCACAAAAATTTTTTGGAACTCAATCAGTACCTGATCCGGAAGTATCGCTTACTCCAGAAGCTCTACTTTTAGATGAAATATATGCACCAGAGGAAGAAGAGGGTGAAGAGGAAGAGATGGAAAACCTCCTCCAGTTGGCTAAGACTTATTTAGAAGATGGCGATCGGGAAGGGGCGTTGGAGACAATCCAAGAGGTACTGGATTCAGGAAAACCCTCCTACCGAAAAAGAGCCGAAGCACTTCGAGCTCTCCTATGATGATGCGGATTTCTTTAGGGATTTCCTACGACGGAAGCGATTTCCACGGTTGGCAGACCCAACAAGAGGATTTGCGAACTGTTCAAGTTTGCGTAGAACAGGCTCTTTCTCGTGTAGCCAACCATCCCGTTACCGTGGTCGTAGCAGGCCGCACCGACGCCGGGGTGCATGCAGTCGAACAAGTGGTTCACTTCGATACTTCTGCACAACGCCCTCTTCGGGCTTGGGTATTCGGAACCAATCAATATCTTCCCCAAGATGTAGCCATTTTTTGGGCAAAAGAAGTTCCTAAAAGCTTTCACGCACGTTTTTCAGCGATTTCCAGGAGATATCGTTACGTTATTTACAGTTCAGCGATTCGGCCAGTTTTGGAACGAGCTCGCGTAACATGGGATTATCGAAAGTTCGATCTCGAAGCCATGTCGACTGCCGCTTCTTTTTTAGAAGGTACTCATGATTTTTCTTCTTACCGAGCACTAAGATGTCAAGCTAAAAGTCCAATTCGAACTTTGCATCGATTAGAAGTCACACAAGAAAATGATCGGCTTGGCCAAAAGATTACGATTGAAGCCGTGGCCAATGCTTTTTTACACCACATGGTTCGGAATCTAGCAGGGGTTCTAATGACCATTGGCGCGGGCGAAAAACCACCAGAATGGGCACGTGAAGTCTTGGAGCAAAGAGACCGCGCTAAAGGCGGGGTGACCGCACCTCCAGAAGGTTTGTACTTGGTTCAGGTACAGTATCCAGATTTAGATTCTACCGAGCCAACCCACTACTCGTTTTGCAATTCGTAAAAAATCATCTACGTAGGTAAACACGGATGGGATTACTAACAAGGAAAGAAAAGTGGAAGTAATGAGCCCCCCAATGACAACAATGGCCATAGGTGCTCGAAAGCTCGGTTCTGCACCGAGACCCAAAGCAACAGGCAACATACCTGCTCCCATGGCAATGGTGGTCATGACGATGGGGCGAGCACGTTTTCGGCAAGCGTCAATGAGTGCTTCCGGTCGGTCAAGTTGGTGTTCACGACGCGCCACGATCGCGTATTCAACCAGTAAAATCGAATTTTTGGTCACAATCCCCATCAGCATTAAAATGCCGATCACCGCAGGCATAGAAAAGGCATTGTGAGTTACCAAAAGTGAGAACAACGCTCCGCCTAACGAAAGAGGTAAAGCCGCCAAGATCGTAATGGGTTGTAAGAAATCGTGAAACAACAGGACTAACACTGCATAAATGCAAAGGACACCAATGGACATGGCGATCCCAAAACTATTAAAAAGTTCCATCATTCTTTGGGTATCACCCGACACTGGCACTTGAACACCTGTAGGCAAGTGTTTCATAGCAGGTAGCTCGTTTACTTCTTTGAGGACGTCTCCAATTACTCGTTTTCCTAGATCAATATCTATGTTGACTCGACGCATCCGATCAAATCGATCGATTTGAGTTAACCCTCCCCCCATTTCGATCGAAGCTACTGCTGAAAGGGGAATGGTTTTCCCAGATCGAACCACTAGGGGTATTTGCCGAATCGCCTCAAGATCTGCTCGAAAAGCAGGGGCTAGGCGCGTTCGGATAGGTACCTGACGTTCCGGTAGGTTCAATTTTGGCAAGAAAACCTTCATATCTCCTGCAGTAGCTACTCGAGTTACTTGAGATACGACATCTGAAGTAATGCCTAAATCTGCACAACGTGCAAAATCTGGAACGATGTGAATCTCGGGACGCTCAAGGCTGGCACTAGAGACCACCCCCCCAACTCCTTTTAAGGTTCGTAATCCTTTCTCTACTTCGAATAGCGCAGTGGCAAGAGAGGTTGCATTGTCACTTGCTAAAGTTACGACGAGTTTACTACCAGGTTCGCGAGCAAGAAGCGCGACCCTGACGCCCGGTAGTCCAGTCAATCGATCTCGTAACTCTGCCTCCAAAACACTCTGCTTTTTTTCCCGTTTGCGACGATCGACTAAATTAACAGTCAGAGTTGTTTTTCGCACGTCTCCTGTCGAGCCTCCTCCCAGAGGTCCTCCATCTGGGTTCGCTGAAGATCCCACTGCTGCAAAAACAGTGGTGACTTCTGGCACTTGTTTAAGTATTTCGATTGCACGGTCGGTAGCTGATCGAGTGTCATTTAAGGTGCTACCTGGAGGTAATTCCAGTGTCAGTACTGTTTGGTTACGGTCCGCAGCGGGCACAAAACCAGTAGGCAATAGGTGTGCAATCGATAAAGATCCAACAAAAAATAAGACGCTGAACAATACAGTGAAGAATCGATAACGGAGACACCCTTTTACGAATGCTAGGTATCCGCGCATGATCAAACCTTCGCTCTCAGGAGCAACAGGCCTCAGTAGATAAGCTGACATCATGGGGGTGAGAAGACGCGCCACCAATAAAGAGGCCAAAATGGCAACACAGGCCGTGATACCAAAGGGTCGGAAAAACATTCCCGGGATTCCGCCCATGAATGCAGTGGGCAAAAAGACGGCCACCAGCGTTAACGTGGTTGCGATGACTGCAAGGCCAATCTCGTCTGCGGCTTCCATGGAAGCTTCATAAGGGGTCTTGCCCATTCGGAGATGGCGGACAATGTTTTCGACCTCGACAATGGCATCATCTACAAGAATGCCGACCACCAGTGCTAGTGCTAATAGGGTTAAGATGTCGAGACTAAACCCCGCAAGTTTCATCACTAGAAAAGTGGGTATAATGGAAAGAGGCAATGCTACTGCGGATACCAATGTAGCGCGCCAATCTTTTAAGAACCACAAAACTACAAGAATGGCGAGAAAAGCACCTTCATAAAGTAGACCCATTGATCCGTCGAAATTGTCTTGAACTCGTGCGACCGTGTCATAGGCTTCTCGAATGTGTATCGTAGGATGTATTTTCTGAAACTGATCGAGGGAGCGACGGACTGCATTGGCTACGGTTACTTCGCTCCAACCTTTTGATCGCAAAATTTCGAAAGCAATAACAGGTTTACCATCCAAGAGGGCAATCATAGACCGTTCTGAGATGCCGTCTTTGATATTAGCAATATCCGAAAGTGGGATGCGTCGACCTTCTGCTACTGGAATTTCTAAACGTGCCAAATCCTCTACCGAAGTAGCTGCCGCTAATGTCCGAAAAGATTGGATCGCACCGCCTAAATCTCCTCTGCCACCAGAAGCATCCTTTCGTACTTTTTTTAATTGGTTAGAAACATCATAGGCAGTGACCCCAAGGGCAGCGAGGCGAACTGGATCGAGGTCAACTTGTATTTCACGATCTACACCACCGACCCGACTAAAACGCCCAACACCCGGCACTGACAAAATGGATTTTCCAAGATCATTGTCTACGAACCAAGAGAGATCAGTTTCATCTAAAGTCTCAGATTCGACAGTAAAAGCAATAATGACCCCACCTGCCGTGTTCTTTTTTGAAATCGTGGGATCCGTCATGTCTTGAGGCAAGTCAATGCGCACGGTGTCTACTGCGTTGCGCACTTCGTTTAGGGCAATCTCTGAATTTTTATCGATGACGAATTCCACAGCAATCATGGCCACGCCATCCGTCAGGGTAGTGTGAATGTGTTCCACACCTCCAAGAGAAGAAACGGCGTCTTCGATTTTTCGCGCCACTTCAGTTTCAAGTTGTGCCGGCGCAGCTCCTTCTTGAGAAGCAGTCACGGTGATGACTGGAACTTCAATATCCGGAAAGTTTTGAATCCCTAATCCACGAAAAGCACCTACGCCCAACAGCGTCAACAATGCAAAGAGGAGGATTGCTGGGACTGGATTGCGAATCGACCAAGAAGATACGTTCACGAATGAAGCCCCTATTTTGTTCCGGAGACCTGGACTCGGTCTCCGTCGCTCAAGAATGCGCCTCCAGAAGCCACAACGCGAAGATCTTCGGCCACTCCTTCTAAGATTTCGACGCGCTCTCCTTGACGCCGTCCCGTGGATACTTTTCGTAAAGTTACACGATCTCCTGAAGACCCGAGAACGAGTAAATACTGATTGCCATCTTTGGGCAAAACTGCAGATTGAGGCAGAAAAGTAGCTGGAGTCACCCCAATCCGTATTTCTCCTTGCGCAAACATGCCTGCTCGAGCAGCAGAACCTGAAGGTAAATCGACGTAAGCAATCCCTTTTCTAGCAATAGGATCTAGGGTAGGTGCCAGTTGTCGAATTTTTCCTTCTATTTGGCTACCATTGGAAAGTGTCAACCGAGCACTTTGGCCTACCTTTACGACGGCCAATTGCGCCGCTGTCAACTCTGCGCGCCACTCTAGGCGTCCTTGGCGCAAAAATCGAAAGAGTTCGTTGCCCACTTGGACAACAGCCCCAAGGGTTGCCGTCCGTGCTGAAATGACCCCGTCATCTACTGCCAAAATGTGGGTTTGTCGGAGCCGAACTTCCTCCGCGGATAAAACAGCTTCTGTAGCGGTGAGGCTAGCCTTTGCACCTTCTTCTGCCCATAAGGCCTGTGTCACTAGTTGTTCAGAAAGCGCACCTGCAGTACGCATCTTTCGTGCACGGGTGGCATTAGCAGATGCCTCCGCAAGTGTCGTTTTAGCTCTAGCCACGTTGGCTCGTTGTTGAGCAAGGTTGGCTTGGATCGTAAGATCGGAAAGCTGTGCCAATTCTTGACCACGTTTTACAGCACTGCCCACATCGACTGGCAAAGAAACAATGGCCAGTCCTCCTAGTTCTGCTGCCACAATGGCTTCTTGCCATGCGTATATTCCCCCGCTACTGGAAACAGATTTTGGCCATTGTCCGCGAGTGGGTGAAACCACTTGCACGGTGAGAGCAGGCTTCTCCTGCTCTATGGGAAGAATTTTTGGTGGAGGTGCAGGAGGTTGAGAAGTCGTGTATTTTTTAACCCATTGAATCGATTGAGTGACATAGGTAGAGTGCATTGCACTAGAAAACCACCGATACTTCCAACCTAAGAAGGCAACTAGTGACGCTATAAGAAGTAGGGGTATACCGAACCAAAGAATTTTTTTCATGCAACTTTGCTAAATGAATGAAGCAGTGAACTACGGGGTTTGATAGACACTTCCGCGAACAAAACTAGGCAAACTGGAAAAGTATTACCCTGCGCCCGCAATAGTATAAACTTCCGCGTCAAACATACTCTTTTCCGGATAAAATTCCAAATTCTCGTTAAGTAAAGGAACTGCTTGTGGGCCAGAATCATAATTAACATAGTGCACACCGAGAAGAAATTTTTGATCTTCAGTAATAAGCTCCTTACATCCTTCCCAAATAAAGGATTCTAGCCGTTTCTCGCGAACCTTCACTTCTAATGTATTTCTCTTTTCTTCAGAACGTGTACCGCAAGAATCAGCAACGGCAGCTGCTATGATAGGAATTTTTTCGTGAATATTAAGTCTTATCATATCATTTACGTATTTTCTCATCATGCTACCTCCTACAATTTCATCAACGTACAAAAGGACTTCATAGGCAGAGAGGAATGGACTAATCCTTTTTAACTCCAAAACGTGAGCGTAAGTTCCAGAAGCGCGCTTTCCATTGACCGTACGTATCGGTGGTGTGCCTGGGTAAAGCACGAAACTTGACGTTACTGGATAGTAGACATCCAATTTCTTATGGTTAAGGAATTGATAAATACCTCTCCAGATAGGCAAAGCACCTCGTAGGGGAGCATAAACTAAGGTACGGCGACCTCGGAGCAATTCGTCAATTCTTATAGCAAGACGCCGGCATGCATCAATAAAATCCATGTTACGGACTGTATCATGCTGATAGTTTCTTTCATGAGGGTGATGACGTCTGATATGAACATAATTTAGCCGAAACAGAGGCTCAGTAGGCCACAAGATAGAAGAAATGACCTCAGGATCGGATGTTAATTCATGCCATTGATCTTCCGAGATGATTTCTACTTTTTTGTCCCAGTGCAGATCAGTTGCCTCTTGGTACCGTAACCATAATTGCATAATTTGAAGTTCACATTGTGACCGAAATATACAAAAGGGTTCTAAAAAACAAGACTCATTTTTTCGAATGCTACTATCTTCAAAGTAACGACAAAAAATAGCGAAGTTGCGCTAGCCCGTATTTTGCCACAATGCCTACGCGCCGAATCGAAAAAGGGGAATCTCCTGTCTTTACTGCTCCCCAGTAAGTGGTTAAAAATGATCGGTAACCCAACTGTCTTGCCAATTCAGGATCACGATCTGCTTTGAAATCTCGATTAGGTTTTCCCCATGGGCAACAAAAATGGTCACACGATCGGCCAATGGCCTTTTCAATTTGATCTTTAGAAATCTTTAGCTCGTTTTTAACTTCTTCTACGGAAAGTTCGATCAACTTGCGATGATTTGCAGTGTGAGAACCAAGAGTAACTCCAGCAGTTGCCAAAATTCGACAATCATCCCAAGTCAATAGTGCTGCAGGTTTCCTCACTTTGAAAAAAGCATCATGTTGCTCATTCCATGACCAAGAATTTTGCAATACTAAATTTGAGATTAGAAAAACTGCAGATGGCACTTGGTGTTCGGTCAAGATTGGCAAAGCATGTGTCAAAATATTCCGAAAACCATCATCAAAAGTTAGACAAAAGTACTTACCATCTATTGGAAGTTTCTTTTCCAGCATTTCTACTGCTTGGTCTAAACTAATAAATTCTCCATATTTTTTCATGGCGTTGAGGTGAGATGCAAAACCTTTGCGCTCATCTGAAAACACGTGGTGATAAAAGGGAAAACGTAGCCAAGAGGATTGAGTACCTCCAATCTTTCGACCTAAGGATTTGTTGAAAACCAAAAGACGTTCTTTAGCTTGATTTAACTTCCATAAAAGGGGGCGGGGTCGCTGATGTTCCCGATAAGTGTCAGCAAAGCGGCGATATTCAGTAGTAGGAAATTCTTGGTACAAATTCTTTATTTTTTCCGCATAGGTTTCCCAAGAGTAATTGGAAACATGTAGTTTAGCGGTTTCTCCTAATTGATGGCGTAGATTAGCATCTGACAATACTTGGGACAATGCTGAGGCTAAAACCGTGCTGTTCGCGGGAGGTACCACCAATCCATCGACCCCATTTTGGACAATAGAACCAGTATGCGAGGAAACGATCACTGGCAATCCATGCGCCATGGCTTCATAGACTGATTTGGCAGATCCTTCCATTAAACTCGGCAATACAAATAGGTCTGCACTCCTAAACCAAGGTGCCATGTCTGATTGAAAACCTACACAACGGGCAGAAGAATTCGCCAATGGCCCGATCATTTCCTTGAACACGCGACCGCATAAGACCAATTCTGCATTTTCTAGTAACTCTGGAGAAAGTTGTTTCCAGGCTTCTAACAAAAAAGGAACACCTTTCCGCAAGTTAACATTGCCTGCAAACAACACGCGCAATGGTGCTCCTTTGGGAAGATTTTCTTGGAGATAGGAGACTGGTACTACCTTGTCCGCTCCGAAAGGAATCACCACCGTTTTGCTTTGTGTAGAGAAAGGTAAGCTACCCTGCACAAACTTAGAAGGACATACAATCCGATTGATTAACGGTAGGCACCGATCCGTAGCCAGATCTGTAAGTGCTCCCAAAGGTCTTGGATCTACCAATCCAGAAGCAATCAGTGGTGCGTAACAACGCGGATGCGCCATCTGAAGATCTAACACCAAAGGCACATTTTGCCCGTGCCAAAAAGAAGCTGTTTCTGGAAGGGAATCCCATAAATGCACTGCCCGTGGACGCCATTTCAACTTACGACTTGCAAACAAGCACAAGGTATCAAAACACTTTTGTTCGATTTGCCGAGCAGGCAAAGATGGTAACCACTTAACACGAATTAGATTGAGGGCGCGTGGCAATAAAGCGCGCCCCGGCAACGGAAAGTGTAAAAATTGATAAGAAACAGCACTTCCCCGGGCAAACACCATCGGAAACAAGTGACCAAAACGAATTGGTTGATAAGGACGGAAGCCAGGTGTGTTTCGTCCTCCAAAAACCGAATTAACTACGAACAACAAACGTCCAGGTTCAGGATCGGGTTTTTGAGAATTCATGATTTCGTGCCAACCGCGCGGATCAAAACAGTTTCCAGTTGCTTGGCCAAGGTATCTCGGGCAAAGCGATCTTTCGCTAACTGAAGGGCTGCCTTGCCTGCCTCTTCCAGTCTCTGAGGACTAGACAAAAAATCTGCTAATTGACGTGCTGCACGAGAAAAATCGTATTCGTCCAAAAAAACGCCTGCTTTATGTGACTGCAAAATATCCGTTTGCCAGCCTCCGTAGTTGGTAACCACTGGCCTCCCTGCAGCCAAACCATCAAAAAATTTATTGGAAGAATTGTCCCAAACGCGGCCTGGAATCGTCGCCAAAAGTGTTGAAACTGCAGTGGCTGCCGAAAAAAGTGCAGGGATCTCACGCTTTGGAATCCTAGACATTAAAAAGAAATTTTCTTCTAGGACACCTAATTGTTTTGCTAAAGCCTGCACTCGGTCAAACTCTACGCCATCCCCAACTGCGAGAAAACGAACTTCTGGCAAAAGCTCACGCATGGCAGCAGCTAGTTTTACAAAGTATCCAATATCGTTGACTTTGCCAAAAGTACCCGTATAGACCACGAGAGGGCGATCCCTCAACCAAGCATGTCGATTTCGAAAATCTTTTCCTACCTCTGGTGGCACTTGAAACAAATCAAGATCACAACTGTTGGGAATAACATGTACCCGACTTTCTGGAAATCCTTGTCTTACTACGCCTTCTTTCATGCCCGGAGAGAGTGCGACTACTTCGGCAGAACTGTCATAGGTAAACTTTTCTAGTTTTCTCGCTAAGAAAATAGGAATTTTCCCACGTAAAGCACCTACCGCAATCGGAAGGTCTGGCCACAAATCCCGAACTTCAAACACCATTGGGATACGTTGCCGATATTTTGCGTAGATGGCTGGAATAGCAATGGTCAGTGGTGTACTGGTTGCAAACACAACATCTGCGGGAATCTGAGCGGCGTATCTTGAGGAACGCCACGCAAATTCCAAAAAAGAACGAATGCGAGCGATGTACGGCAATCGGTTTGAATACGGCACAGGTAACCAATGCACAGTAATCCCGGCTTCCCGAGTCATTCGCCAACCGGAAGACGCGCCCTTTGGCGAACGATCCGTAGTAATCATATGCACTTCATGTCCCCACTCTACGAATCGGCGAGCCATTTCGTAAGAACGAGTTCCACCAGGCATAGCAGGGGTATTGAAGTATTGATGTAAATACAAAATTCGCATGTTCTAGTGTTATCCAAAACCTAGAGTACTTCGTATCCAGAAACGTTCTTCCAGAGGGTTTGATCCAAGCATTGCCGGGTGTCTAATAAACGAGGTGTCCGCATGCTTGCAAGTGCCTCTGGAGGTAACCCCCTAAATTCTGCGTGATCTACCAAAAGGATCGCCAGATCAGCGTCATGTACGGCTTCCTCAACCGAATTGGCCCAATGCGAAGCCAAGACATCCGGAGGCACCACATGCGGATCATGAGCACGTACTAAAAAACCCGCGAGCATCAACTGTTCCAAAACTTCTACTGCTGGGCTTTCTCGTATATCGTCTACGTCCGCTTTGTAGGTTAGGCCGAGACACGCAATGATGGGAGCTTGCACACCTTCTAGGATACGTTTCGCCCGGGAAAGGACATAGCCCGGCATTCCATCGTTCACCAAACGTGCTTGACGGATTAACTTTGTCTTGTCTGGTGATGCCTCTACTAAAAACCAAGGATCTACTGCGATGCAATGCCCACCCACTCCTGGCCCTGGTCGCAAAATTTGCACACGCGGATGACGATTAGCGATGGTAATGGCTTCCCAAACATCGAACCCCATTTGGTCTGCTAGTAAGGCAAACTCATTGGCAAGTGCGATGTTGACGTCTCGAAACGTATTTTCCATCAATTTGACCATTTCTGCGGTAATCGCAGTGGTCAACACGATTTCACCTTTTACGAAGTGCAAATAGAGGTCGCGACCAGCTTTGGCTGATTCTTCGTCTATACCTCCAATGACACGTGCATTTTCGACAAGTTCTCTTAGGATTTGTCCTGGCAAAACGCGTTCTGGCGAGTAAGCTAGCTTAAAATCTTTTCCAGCGCGGAGCCCGTTACCCTCCAAAATGGGACGAACCAAATTTTGCGTAGCACCAGGCGGAGAGGTAGATTCTAAAATGACCAAGTTTCCTGGACGCAAGTGGGGCAATATCGCTTTTGTTGCCGAAACAACAGCGCGCATGTCTGAGCTTTTGTCAGCTTGGATTGGGGTTGGGACCGAGATAATAAAAACGTCTGCAGGTTCTGGCTGAGTTTCAACGCGCAAATTCCCAGAAGAAAGAGCAATCTGCATCCTTTCTTGGAGGCCATTCTCTTCAATATGAATCTGACCTCGACGCAGTGTCTCAATCACGGAAAGGTTAATGTCAACACCTACGACCTGAACCCCGTGGCTTGCAAACATGCTGGCCGTGGGCAGTCCAATGTACCCTAAACCCAACACACATACTTTTTTCACTGCGTCAGTTCCCTTAGGCTTGAGTAGGAAAGAATTGCTTGGACGATACGTTCTGCTGCGTGCCCATCTCCGTAGGGGTTGATGGCGCGTGCCATACGTTGGTACTCCACTGGATCATCCAATAAACGGCATGTCCATTCTACAATTTGTGCACGATCTGCACCGACTAAACGTACTGTACCCGCATCCACTGCCTCTGGACGTTCAGTCACAGAACGCAATACAAGAACAGGTTTACCCAAACTGGGTGCCTCCTCTTGAATACCCCCAGAGTCGGTCAAAATCAGGTCGGCCCGTTTCATTAGTTGCACAAGGGGAAGGTACTCAAGGGGAGGTAAGAGAGTGACCCCAGGAACATCTTTTAGCCAACGTTGTACTGGCACTTGCACGTTAGGATTCAAGTGCACTGGGTAGACAATTTGAACCTTTCCAGCATAGAGAAGAGCGATGTCCCGCAGAGCTTGACAAATCTGCTCTATCGGTTTTCCAAAATTCTCTCGTCGATGCATGGTTACAAGGATCATGCGCTGATGTTGGAGCAGTTCCGGCACAGGAAAAGAAGAAATGGGTAAGGCGGCTACTTGTTGCAAAGCATCGATGACCGGGTTTCCAGTCACAAGAATGGCTGAACTAGGAATCCCCTCTTTTAGAAGGTTTTCTCGAGAACGTTTAGTAGGTGCAAAATGTAAAGTCGAAACAATGCTAGCAATTTGCCGATTTACCTCTTCTGGAAATGGCTGATATTTATCATGGGTTCTTAATCCTGCCTCGACATGTCCCACCTTTATATGAGCATAAAATGCAGCCCAGGCTGCGGCAGCTACTGTAGTAGTGTCCCCCTGCACGAGTACCCAATCTGGTTTTTCTTGAGTTAGGATCGGCTCGAGTCGCGCCATGACCGTAGCTGCCACTTGCGTGAGCGTTTGGTTGGCGTGCATGATGTCTAAGTCGTAGTCAGGCTTAATTTCGAAGAGGTTTAACACCTGATCTAACATCTGTCGGTGCTGTGCAGTCACACACACCTTACTGACAATCAAATCAGGGTAGCACTTCAAGGTTTGTAAAACGGGTGCCATCTTGATGGCTTCTGGGCGAGTGCCAAATATCGATAAAACTTTCAATGGCGCGTCTCAATGATAGAATCGAGTAAGATAAGTACGTCGAGTAAGCCCGACAATTCGAGTTACAGCATTTGAGCATCGAATTTCGCAAATAACTTGGTTCTTCGACGTGACTGGATAATTTTTTTTAATTCTTGTATCATCATGCAGCGAGCCTATCGTTTTAGGTGCTACCAAACGGTTACTCAGGCTAAATTGCTGAGCAATTACCTTAAATCTGCTGAAAACTATTCTTGGCTTAAAAAAACTTCTGCTAATGCTTATACAAAGATTTTCCGAAATCAAGACACCAGTTTTTCTAACTTTTTTTCAAAGGAACAGGAGATCTTAGATTTAAGAGAAAGAACTCAGTAGGTTCTATTCCGTTCGAATTAGATCGAGGGATTATACTTAATTTTTTTGGTGCTGGCAAGTTCTTAATAAATTACGTCACCCACATATTCCAGTGTATCAACCTATCTGAGCGAAAGCCCTAAATCTAAGAATTCTCACAAACGTTTGGGAAATCTCTAAAAAACTTACCGTGAAAAAAATTTTCCAGGAAAAAAATCACTTCCTCTGGGGCATAGCAGTTGAGCCAACAGATGAGAAGCCTTTGGTAGATACTGAGACATCAAGCAATGTCGATAAGGAGTTAAGACTACAGGTGGGAGATACACTCCACCTAGAGATAGTATCTGATTTAACCGAACAACGACACCCAGTTAAGGTCATTGGGTATGCACCAGGTCTGAGCATCGTTGTCACCACACCTCGTATCGAAAAAAAAGTACGTCTCGTCCAAATTGGACAGACTGTGAACATTCGATTGATGGGGGCACGACGTATCATTGGTTTTCGTTCTTCTGTCATCCGGACGTTGTTTACACCTTATCCACATTTGCATCTAAGCTACCCAAAAGAACTATCCAGCATCGAATTACGACGCACGCAACGTGTGACCGTCAACATAGTAGCAGCCATAAAAAATGAGAAATTCAGCGGAGAACCTATACCCGCTATCTTCATTGATTTGAGTGCAGGAGGTGGATTGCTCGAATCTGATTTTCCCCTCGGAGCAATGGGGGATGCCCTTTCGATAGCCATTCGCCTTCAAGTCGCAGAACAAGAACGATACTTATCATTGTCTGCAAAAATCCACAGCATTCAACCTGCCGAGGGCATTTCAAAGATCTCCGCTTCTCCGAGGTCACAGCATGGTATCGAGTTTCTTGCCGTTCCTCCTGATAACCGCTTAGTACTCTACGCATTCGTTTACGAGCAAATTGTTGCTTCTCTACTGGGATAGTCATGGTCAAGGGCGAATTGCACCTTTGGTCTGCAAACCTTGATTTGCTTCCAAATCAAATAGAATCTCTTTGGACTCTTTTAAATCAAGAAGAAAAATCCAAAGTTATGAGGCTTCGCATCCCCTTAAAACGTGTCAGAGCTTTGGTAGCCAAAGCGACGTTGCGAAAATTATTAGCCCAATACCTCAGCATAGCACCAGAAACAGTTACTATAACGTATCAACCAACAGGAAAACCTATTCTCCCAGAAAGTGAGTTGCATTTCAATTTGAGTCACTCAGGAGGATTAGCAGTTTTTACCTTTTCACAAGGTCATGAAGTGGGAATTGATATCGAAAAAAAAAGGCACATCCCAAATGTCTTAGAGATAGCCAAAAAACACTTTACTCCAGAAGAGACTGAAGCACTAAAAATATACGCCACGAAAAGACCAAATCTTTTGGAAGAAGCGTTTTTAAGCCTTTGGACTAGAAAAGAAGCATGGCTCAAAGCGATTGGCACTGGATTACAAAGACCTCTGGACACTTTTTGTGTCTCTGGGCCAGAAACTCCTCCCAATTTATTTTCTATTAACGGGGATCCTGAAGAAGCTAACAAATGGTGGATGTCTTCCTACGAACCAAACTCGGAATACGTCGGCACAGTCGTCCTAAAAGGAAAACCGTGCAAGGTCAACTCTTACCACTATTAAGCGCGGTAGAGATCTTGATACTTGCGAATGGCAGTCAGCGCGCTGGCCATTCCGGGCTTATCCTCTAGGTATTCTAGTAAGTGTTCTACTTGAATTACGCTATGGACGGGGATATCAAGTTCGTACTCTACTTGGGCTACCGCAGAGAGGTTGCCTGTGCCACGCTCTTGGCGATCCAAAGAAATAATGACTCCAGCAGAGATCGCTCCTGCCGTTTGAATCGGAGCGATCGCCTCGCGAACAGAAGTGCCTGCAGAGATGACATCATCCAAAATCAACACCCTTCCAGCTAAGGGAGTACCTACAATGCTTCCTTCATCTCCATGGTCTTTCACTTCCTTCCGATTGAAAGCTAGAGGAACCTCTCTTCCATAGTGGGTATACAGTGCCATTGCCGTCGCTGTCACCAACGGAATGCCCTTATAGGCAAGCCCGAACAACATGTCAAATTTTAGCCCGCTCGACAAGACGGTGTGGGCGTAAAACTCTCCAAGCTTTTTCAAACTTTCTCCGGTGCTAAACACACCCGTGTTGAAAAAATACGGACTGCACCGTCCAGATTTGAGCGTAAAATCGCCGAAACGCAATGCGCCACGTGTAATTGCGAGTTCAATAAACGCTTTTTGGTACTCTTGCATTTTTGCCTCCACCTAGCACTGTTTTACTGAAAACTAACGGGCTGGTGCGTACCGCATACCCACCCAAAAGGTGCGACCCGGGGATCGATAGTCCAGCACGGTTTCATACTGCTCATTGGTTAAGTTTTCTACTCGTCCTTCTAATGACCAATTATGACTCACCGAATATTGTAGCCCTAATCCAATAAGGGTATAGCCAGAAAGACGTTTTGTATTCTCTACATCATTGTACCGTTTTCCTTGGTGCAAGACGTTGACTTGAGAATGTATTTTTCCTAATTTCCGTCCAATGTTCATTTGTGCTGTGTGGCTAGCACGCTCTGGCAAAACCTTTTTCGTGTCTAAGTCTTCCGAGCGTAACCAGCTAAAGCTAGTGGAGAGATCCCAGTCCGCCATCTTTGTAGAAACACTCGTTTCTAAACCGTCTATCCGTGCACGATTTAGGTTTTGCATTGTAGCAGCCGCTGCATCGTAAGCAATCAAATGATCAATGTTGGTGCGGAATGTTCGAATTTCCCAACTCCCTTGAGTAAAGAAAGATCCAGTAAGACCAATTTCCCTAGACCGAGCGGTTTCTGGTTGCAAGTCTGGATTCGGTCGGTAATAGACCACACTTTGGTACTCTTGGATCGGAAAATACAAGTCATTAAAGGTGGGTGCTTTGAAGGCAGTCCCCCAACCGGCAATTAAGCGCAGATCGCCTCCTAGTTTTAATCCGTAATTTAGGTTGCCGGTGGTGTGACCACCAAAAGTACTACTTTCGTCACGACGCGCACCAACAATTACATCTTGTGCTCCAAAGTTTGCTTGGTGCTGAATGAAGAATCCAGTGTTCGACCGAAACGTCTTAGTAAAAATGGTTTGAGAGTTTACATGCTCATCTTGTTGATCAACACCTAGGGTCAACAAATGGTTGTCGGAGATTGCAAAATCATTTTGCCAAACACTATATTCTCGTCGAGTGTGGAAACAATCAGAAAAAGTCCCTTCTGCAAAATCATTCCTTTCGTCTTTGGATTCCCCTACTGAAAAACGAGTTTGCCAGATGTCCCGTGGAGACCACTTCAAATCAACACCGGCCACTTGTTGTACAAAGGTCTCCTGATTTGGATAACCAGGACTGTTGTCAAATTCGTTTTGACCCTCGGCACGTAGTACGTGAAAATCAACTTCAGCATTTCCGAAACGTTTTCCAACTCGCATGTGAACTGAGGAGTTGCGGTAACCATCGGCATCTGGTTCTTGCTTGGAAGCTCCTTGAACATCCATACCAGAAGTATAAAGGTGGCCTGCTCCTAAACTGTAGTGACTATCTTCCGTGGCACCAGACACCCTAGCATTCACTTCGTAAGTACCTAAAGATCCAGCTCGGGTGAAAAAGTCTAAATGAGTCGGCCCTTTTCCGTGGGGAGTAAACAACTGAACAATGCCACCAATGGCTTGAGATCCATACAACGTTGATCGCGGGCCACGGACGACTTCAATTCGTCCTGTCTGGTCTAATGGTAAATATTCCCAAGAAGCAGTGCCCAGAGTAGCAGATCCTAAAGGGATCCCATCCACTAACAACAAAACATGGCCAGGGTTAGTACCTCGGAGGCTCATTTCGGCAACTTTGCCTGGTCCCCCGGAAAGGTGAAAATCCACTCCTGGAGACTGTGAGAGCAATTCCGGGACAGAAAGCGCACCACTTTTTCGGATTTCTTGATCGTCTAATATAGTGACAGGTGCGAGATTTTGATCAACGGTACGTGCGGTTCTTGTGGCTGTGACGACCACTTCTGGCAATTCACTCACTATTTCTTCTGCACGAAGATTTGAAAGGACAGTCAAAACACCGCAAAACAACCGACAGGTTGCCTGGGCAGTATGGGACATGCTGCTCTCCGATGCGCCGACCCGCGCAATTTTGTTGGAAAGCGAGCAGAGGACTAGACAGCTGACTTACTCAAAAGAAGCCACGCTGACTGTTGCCCTCCGCAACGCCAAGATAGTTTCAGGCCGGTCTCCGGGCTTGCGACTGGTCTTTATTCAAGACCGACTACTCCCGCCTTCCCACGCAAAACGCAGTGGCTATTGGGAGAGCCAATTCCATCGCCTACCGTTGCGGGGGCAGCGCCGGCTTTGCTTGTAAAGCACACCGGTCTTCCCGTTTCATCCCAAAAAAAGTGGACACCTAAAACGAACCAATCTACTATACAGATAACATGGTATACAGACAAATATCGGTAATAGGTTGACATCTATGGACGTTACAGTGGAAGACTCAGTTCTAAATCCAGTTCCCATTCCCCCTTTCTGGGGCAGCCGTTGTCTGGAGCGTGTTCCGCTGCAAACAGTCGTTCCGTACATCAATCGTACTTCCCTCTACAAATTTCAGTGGGGTTTCAAGTCGGGAGGTCGGGCTCCTGCGGAGTACGCAGCTTGGGCCCGTGCTGAAATGGACCCAATCTTGACTCGACTTGTGCGTGAAAGTGAGTCTGGGAACATTTTGCAACCTGCAGCGGTATATGGTTATTTTCCTTGTCAATCGGAAGGCAATGATCTAATCATCTATTTGGATCCTACAGGGCAACAAGAACAACTTAGGTTTACTTTTCCGCGGCAATCTACTGCCCGTAAGCTTTGTATTGCAGATTTTTTCCGAAGCAAAGAAAGCGAAACAGTGGATGTAGTTGCTTTTCAGTTGGTAACGGTTGGGCAACGAGCTTCTGACCATGCGCGCGAGTTGTTCGCTTCGGATCGCTACCAAGAATACTTATATTGGCATGGGCTTAATGCAGAAGGTGCGGAAGGTCTCGCAGAATGGGTACACAAGCGGATACGAACTGAACTTGGGTTTGGCATGGAGGACTCTCGGGACCTCCACGCACTCATCAAACAACAGTACCGCGGGTCTAGGTATTCGTTTGGTTACCCTGCTTGTCCAAACCTCGAAGACCAAGATAAAATCTTAGACTTACTAGAAGCCAAACGCATTGGGGTAGTTTTGGGAGAAGAATTTCAACTTTGGCCAGAAGAATCTACTTCTGCCATCGTTGTGCACCACCCTAATGCCAAGTATTTTGGTATCTAGCGATTAAAGATCTACCTTGAAGCTCGAATGTGCTGGGCCTGCAGCTGGTGGCGCAGGGGGAGTGACTACAGGAGGCACAACAGCAGGAGGTACCGTTGGGACAGGAGACGTTCCCCCTGTCTTAGGTGCTTTTGGCGGTACAATTTCTTCCAGCCCAAAAGCGCGGTCATAAGCCCAACCAAATCCATATGCCGCAGAGGCACCAATGGCTGAAATACCACAACCAAACAAAGTATTCCCAAGAATTAAAGAGGTCACAGGCAGACTCGTTGAGCCCATGGCAATCGCAGGGTAAAGCACGATGATTGAAGTAACTCCCAATACAGACCCGCCAAATACACAGGCTTGCCCGGCCTCGCGCCAAAGTGAACTCTCTACCGTTTGTGCTGTTTGTGCTGCTTGTGACGTGGAAGTTACCAACATACAAGCTACCGTGAGAAATTTTTTCATATGGCCTCCAAAGTGACAGTATAAAACTATCGATACTCGAAAATTTTGGACTATTCTTTCCAGTAAAACAAGCCTATTTTAGAATTGAAAATTTCTTTCCATGCTTTCTTGCAAACGTTTTGCCTGTTTGAAACACTCCCTAAGTATTTTTTTGTCAAATTCACTCAAATCTGCAGGACGAATACGATTTGGATCAACTTTAGGCCCAAAACCCTTCGAGAGATAACTCTTTTGGTTCCAAAGGCGAAACCCCTGGAGACGATCAAAAGCTCGCACCCAACGTTCAGTTGCTGCCTCGTCTTGGTGCCAAAGTGCTGCGACAGTCCGTAGGCGACGCACGGTGTTGGTTTCTGAAATACCGGCAGCCAGTGCAAAGACGCGAGCAGCATCCACAAACAACGCCACACCATGTACTTTAAGATCTAAGGTGTGCACCTGTTCTCCACTACCATCCAGTACGAAATCATGCAGAAAACCACCAATCGGTGGACGATTCTCCAATGCGTGGTATGTCAACTCACGAAGGAAGAGCCAATTTTGTTTGAGATAAGTACGAAGCCAAGTGCGCAGATCTGCAACCAAGGAAAAGTCCCCGTGTAAAGCGCGAAAATCAAAAAAGATAGTGGCCTGTAAGAGGACTTTTGCATCTCCGCGGTGTACCCACTCTGCACAAGTTTCCTTCCAATCCGAGAGTGAAAGGGACCATGTTGGATTGCCCGCCATGACTCCGCCTTTACAGAGCGGAAATCCAAGTTGGTCTAATTTCTCATTGATCCGTTGGGCGATTGAAAGAAATTGAGAAGCACTGGAGTCATCTGAAAAAATCAACGCATTATCTTGGTCTGTTAAGAAAGTTCGTTCGCTACGACCTTCAGATCCGAGCACCATCCAACAGAAATCCGCTTTTAGGCAAGCATACTCAGATTCTACGAGCCGTCGAGTACACTGGTCGCTTAGGCGAGAGAGTAATGCAGTAACTTGAGAGGAGTCTCCACCTCGCTCCAAAAAAGAGGCGGCGACCTGGTGGATACCTAAAACGGGAGAGATCAAGACTAGCTCTTAGTAGGTATTGGTCTAAAGACTAGATTTCGTATTAAAATCGTACTAAAATGATATCAAAAAATGGTGTCAAGATGTTTTTCGGAATAGGAATCCACCATGCCGTTGCCCATTAAGAAAATTTTGATCGCCAACCGAGGCGAAGTGGCAGTACGCATTGCTCGCGCCTGCGCAGAGATGGGCATTACTTCAGTGGCTATCTATGCCGATGTTGATCGCCACGCATTACATGTTAAGAAGGCAGACGAAGCCTACAACATTGGTTCTGATCCGTTGGCAGGGTACCTGAATGCCCACCGGATCGTAGACATTGCAGAGTCTACCAACTGTGATGCAGTACACCCGGGTTACGGTTTCTTGTCCGAAAATCCAGCATTGGCGGAAGCTTGCGCTTGTCGAGGCATTCGCTTTATTGGCCCAAATGCCACCGTCATTCGCCGCATGGGAGACAAGACCGCTGCCCGCTCTGCAATGAAGGCCGCAGGACTTCCCATTATCCCAGGCACGGATGAAAACCTCCGAAACTTAGAAGAAGCACTGGAAAAAGCGGAAGAGTTTGGCTATCCAATCATGCTTAAAGCCACTTCTGGTGGGGGTGGCCGAGGCATTCGCCGTTGCGAATCAGAAGAGGATTTGAAACGTAATTTTTCGCGAGTCGTTTCGGAGGCCACCAAAGCCTTTGGTAGTGCCGAAGTTTTCATGGAAAAGTGTGTTGTGCGACCACGCCACATCGAAGTCCAGATTCTGGCCGATCACCACAGCAACGTCATTCATCTCTTCGAGCGTGATTGTTCTATTCAACGCCGCCACCAAAAACTAATTGAGATCGCGCCATCTCCTCAGTTAACCGCAGTTCAGCAGAAGTATTTGGGAGAGCTCGGGGTACGCGCCGCCAAGGCAGTGAATTATACCAATGCTGGTACGGTCGAATTTTTGATGGATGAGCATGACAATTTCTACTTTATGGAGATGAATACTCGCCTTCAAGTAGAACATACCATCACAGAAACCATCACGGGCATTGACATTGTCCAAGAGCAAATACGGATCGCTGCAGGCCGTCCTTTGCGTTACAAACAAGAAGACATAGCCTCTCGGGGCTATGCCATGCAATTTCGGATCAATGTAGAAGATCCAGCCAATGACTTTCTACCCAGCTTTGGGCGGATTACTCGATACTTAGCACCTGGAGGCCCAGGGGTCCGAACCGATGCTGCTATTTACACTGGTTACGAGATTCCACCCTACTACGATTCCTTGGCCGTCAAACTCACCGTGTGGGCGTTGTCTTGGGAAGATGTGTTGGCACGCGGTCGCCGTGCTCTCCTCGACATGGGGGTGGATGGCGTCAAGACGACTTTGCACTATTATCATGAGATTCTGAAAAACGATAGTTTCCAGAGTGGCCATTTTGATACCAGTTTTGTAGAAAGTCATCCGGAATTGGCCAAATATGCCACTCGGCGCAACCCAGCAGATGCTGCAGCAGCCATTGCCATCGCCATTGTTGCCCACCTCGGGCTGTAATCACTGGAGAATTTTCCCATGCCACGTGTCCTTATTACTGACACCACGCTCCGAGATGCGCATCAATCTAAGATTGCCACGAGGATGCGCACTGAAGACATGCTTCCCATTTGTCCAAAACTCGATCAAGTGGGTTTTTGGTCTCTTGAAGTCTGGGGAGGTGCCACATTTGATGCTTGCTTACGGTTCCTCAAAGAAGATCCTTGGGAGCGTCTTCGAAAACTTCGCAAAGCACTGCCCAATACTCGGCTTCAAATGTTATTGCGTGGTCAAAATCTGTTGGGATACCGTCACTATTCCGATGATGTCGTTCGGGCTTTTGTTCGACGAGCCGCAGACAATGGAATGGACATTTTTCGGATCTTTGATGCACTGAATGATCTTCGAAATCTGAGAGTTTCGATAGAAGCAGTCAAAGCCACTGGTAGACATGCCCAGGGTGCCATTTCTTACACGACCAGCCCAGTGCACAATGTCCAAAACTTCGTGAACATGGCCAAAGAACTAGAAGAAATGGGTTGTGATTCCATTGCCATCAAGGACATGGCGGGATTGCTGACTCCTGCTGCGACCCATGACCTTATTCCTGCAATTGTTTCTGCCATCAAAGTCCCACTTGCTCTACATTCACACGCTACCTCTGGACTCTCGGCCATTTGTCAGTTTTTAGCTGCCGAAAGAGGGTGTTACCACGTAGATACTGCTATTTCTTCCCTTGGAGATGGTGCTTCACACCCCGCGACTGAGAGCGTGGTGGCTGCTTTCCGAGACACGCCTTGGGACACAGGTCTCGACTTATCCCTACTCCAGGAGGTTGGATTCTACTTCTATTCGGTTCGCAAAAAGTATCACCAGTTTGAAAGTGAATACACAGGTTTAGATACGCGCGTTCAAGTCACACAAGTACCGGGGGGGATGATCTCGAATCTTTCCAACCAACTTCGCGAACAAGGTGCCCTACACCGAATGAACGAAGTCCTTGCGGAGATCCCGCGGGTTCGTGAAGATCTTGGGTTTCCTCCTCTTGTTACGCCTACTTCGCAGATTGTTGGTGCCCAAGCACTCTTTAATGTTCTCACTGGCACTCGGTACAAAATCATCACCAATGAAGTGAAGCTCTATCTCCAAGGAAAATATGGCGCAGCCCCTGGCGTCGTCAACTCTCTAGTTCGGCAACAAGCCATTGGTAACGAGCCCGTCATCGAGTGTCGCCCTGCGGATTTGTTGCGTCCAGAAATGGATGACCTAAGAACACAAATCGAAGGCACTGCCAGAAGCGAGGAAGATATTCTTTCCTACGCAATGTTTCCTGAAGTAGGTCGGAAGTTTTTAGAAGAGCGAAATTCGGGTGTTCTTAAACCAGAAGCATTGGAGAACACTGCGCGACCTCCGCAGCCAATCGTAGGAGAGGCACCTTCGGAATTTAATATCACGTTCCACGGTGAGAGCTACCACATCAAAGTGACTGGCGCAGGCCACAAAACCAAGGCACAACGTCCTTTTTACGTCACCTTAGATGGTATGCCAGAAGAAGTACTCCTCGAATCCATTGAGGAAATTTCAGCAGAAGAGGCTTCTCGTTCGGTTAAAGGCAGTGGTCGGCCTAAAGCCACCAAACCAGGACACGCCACGACCTCAATGCCAGGCACGGTTGTTGAGGTCTTGGTTCAAGTAGGGCAAGAGGTCAAAGCAGGTATGCCCCTCCTAGTCGCCGAAGCTATGAAAATGCAGAGTGAGATCCATGCACCCATTTGCGGCAAGATTAAGGCAATCTATGTGGTCAATGGGGATGCCATCGTCCCTAATGAAGCCCTGATCGAAGTTGAGTAGTTTTCTATCCCTCCTGTTTTGACCTCACCCATATCCCCTCTCCCTGATAGGAGAGGGGAACAGACTTGAAATCACAGAAAATCTGTCTCTAATTTACAACAAAATCTTCTTTTGTCTCTTTTTTGAAAAAGTTGTCGTTTTTTTGAAAAAAGTGTTGCATTCCTACAAAACATGTTGTAGTATATTTCTACAGTGTGCTTGGACGCGTTCCAAGTCAACGTGAAACCCTAGAAATTCAATTAGGAGTGCTTTCATGAACAAAAAGATTCTTACCGTTGCCGTTGCTTCTGCTTTAGTAGCTCCAATGGCCGCCTTTTCCGATGTCACCGTTTACGGTCAGCTCCACACCTCTCTTGACTATATCAGCAGCAAGAGCGAGCCTGCTTCTTATTCCGGAACCGTTAACGGAGTGCCCTACACCGTCCACGAGCGCAAGAGCAACCTCAACGTTTCGAGTAATTCTAGCCGACTTGGTTTTAAAGGAACAGAGGATCTTGGTGGTGGCTTGAAGACCATTTGGCAGCTTGAATCCGAAGTCAATCTAACAGACAGTACTGGTGCTGCTAATACTGGACCGACTTCTTTGGCAGGCAGGAACAGTTTTCTTGGTCTGAGTGGTGGTTTCGGTACCTTCCTGACTGGTCGTCACGATACCCCTTATAAAATGTTAGGCCGATCCCTGGATCCATTCGGTGACACGGTAGGGGATACCCGTCAGCTATTAGGAATTGGTTTTGATAGCCGACGGGACAACGTCATCGCTTACATTACTCCCAATTTTAGTGGGTTTAGCGCGATCGTGGCGTATGTGGATGCTCTGAACTACACCACAGCAGGTGCCAATAGTGGAAACGTTGGGCAAGATAACAGCAAGGTCAATGCTTGGAGTTTGAATGCCACGTATTCTAACGGGCCAATTTATGTAGGTGGTGCTTATGAACGTCACAACATCAAGACGCTTCAAACTTCAGCGACCAGCATATACGGGGATACCCAGTCTGCCTATCGACTAGGTGGTAGCTACGCCATTGGCACTGCTAAAGTGGGCGCGATGTGGGAGAGTCTGAACTACGGTAACGTTCCCGGAAGTCTCTTGACTTCTTCAACTGAGCAGAAGCAAAGCGGATGGACCCTATTTGGCACCTATGGTTTCGGGAGCGAAGAGGCAAAGATCGCTTACACTCAGTTGGGTAAAGCAAAGGTCGGGGGCACGGAAACTCCTGACAGTTCAGCTAGTCTCTTGGCCGTAGGTTTGGATCACAATTTTAGCAAGCGCACGAAAGGATACGTTCAGTACACGAGGCTTGCGAATGATGACAAGAGCGCAACTACGAAGGGATCAACCGGTACTGGCTACTCGCTATGCGGTGCTGCTTGCGGTGCCGGGAGTTACACGACAGTTGACACCGGCAAAGACCCAACTGCCATCTCCGTTGGTTTGGTTCACAAGTTCTAAACAGAACCTGATCTTCTAGTTTTTGGGTTCTTGAGAACGGGCACCTTAGTAGGTGCTCGTTTTTTTTGTGGCCACTACATTTTTGACCCTTGGTTTATTAAACTCCCCTTCTTAGTAAAGGATGGGTGCCCTGCAGGGGCGGGGTGGTTGAAAAAAGTCTTGCCATTTTATGCTAATTTAGCTACACACCGTGCCTAAACTTCTCCCACTCTTACTTTTACTTCTCTATGGTGTAGACCTAACCATTCCTCGGGATTTTTGGGTGCAGGACGAGGCGAGATATGGGGAGGTCGTTCGGGAAATGATCAAAGAAGGACATTGGCTTGTCCCACACCTCAATGGCCATCCCTACCCAGATAAACCAGCTCCTTACTTTTGGTTAGTTGCTGGGGTAGGTGCTCTGGTTGGACATGGAGAACTTCCCTTTCGATTGGTCACTGTAGCCAGCACTGCTACTGCTGCGGCAGGGGTATACCGAGTTGCAATATTTTTATTCGGGCCTGCAGAAGCGTTTTGGGCTACTCTCGTTTTCTTAACCACTTTTTTGAGCTTAATTGTCGGGCATATCATGCGAATGGACATGCTCCTGACAGCAATCAGCGTGCATGCTTGGCGGGCTTTTTTAGATTGGCGAACAACCAAACGACCATTACTCAATTTTTGGGGATGGGTCTTGTTGGGTGTTGCGGTCAAGGGTCCCATTGCTTTGTTGTTTACTTGGCTACCCGCGTTGGTTGCTTCGTTTTGGGAGGGAGGCATTCGCAGTGTTCGTACCCTGCGCCAAGAGTTTGGGTTAACGGCTTTGCTGCTCTTAGTAGGTGCTTGGGTAGGGATGGTGGTCTTCGCAGGAGAGGGAGATTACCTTTCTAACATCTGGCATGAACAGTTAGTAGGACGTACGGTGCGTGCTTGGAGCCACCCAGAGCCTTTTTGGTTTTATGTGGCATTGCTTCCCATTTTGCTCATGCCCTGGACAGGTTTAGTGTTTTTGGCTGGAAAACTTCAAGAAAGCCAACTTCGGCATTGGATTAGTTTTACAATCGTCCCCCTCTTTGCGCTCTCACTGATCTCTGGGAAACTTTTTATTTACCTAGAACCTTTGTTTCCGGGGTTGTCTGTGATTGCAGGAGTTGGTGCCGTTCAGCTTCTCAAAAAAAGTGATATTCCCCCGTGGATTAGCTGGCCTCCGGTGTTGTTCTTTGGGCTATTAGCCATTGCGGTGGCGCGAGTGAGTGACCAATTTTTGCCTACGAGAGAAATAGGTCTTTTCGTGGCAGGAGGTCTGACCATTTGCACCGTGGTATCGGTCTTGGTTGCGCGCTCTTCTGCTCAAATTTGGCTAGCTACACAAAGTATTTTGAGTGTTGTGTTATCTTGGTTGCTCTTTGGTATCTTGCTTCCGGTGGTAAATCCACTTTATTCTGGTCGTACCTTGGGGGAGTACTTGGCTCGCGGGGTACCATGCAACGTGCCAATCGCAATTTTTTCGACGACGAGAGGAATCCTCAATTATTATGCGGATCGTACTTTTTTCGAACTAGACGACCCAAAAACTGCGGATCAAACCAAAGTATGGACACATCCGGACACCGTATTTATTTTTCCTGCTCACGCAAACCAAGATTTGCGATCGTGGGTGTTGGGCTCGAAAAAATTTCCAGAGCAATGCCGAAAACATGAGACTTTTTTTGTGGAAAGGAAACTGTATTACGTTATCTCGGGATGTCGAGATCTGCCCACTAAAATGGATAATGTGCGTTTGGATAATTTTGCTCCTTGAAATTGCCTGGGCATTTTCGCAAGAAGAACTTGTTTTAGTGCAGTCCATTCGGGACGCCCCTTGGGTCGTGGAACACCGACATTGGATGCAATTACTCTCCAACTGGGGAATGTATCCTTTTTATGTGTTTTTTCTAGGGGCACTTTTATTTCGAATCCAAAAGTTTCAGTCTACAGCGTGGTCATGGTTTTGGGCTGAATTGCTTGGACCTGTTTTTTTTGTATTTCTAATTAAAACGTTGACAGGCCGTGCCCGTCCAGACTACGTATTGGCCAATGGGTTGTCAGAGACTTGGTTTGGGCCGATGTTTTCACATGCTTATCAATCTTTTCCTTCTGGTCACACAACCGATTTGTTTACTAGTGCACTTTTCGTAGGACTGTTAACCAGAATGCCATGGATCGCCATCTCCGCATTTTTATTGGCAAGCCTCGTAGCCTTTTCTAGGATTGCATTGGCGAAACACTATTTGAGTGACGCGTTAGCAGGGATGTTGATCGCCACTGTTTTCACTTTTTTGTCTGTTCGGAATACCCAATCCAATGCCAAAACCTAGCTTCGTACATCTCCATCTTCACACAGAATATTCAATGGTAGACGGTACCATCCGGGTAAAACCTTTACTTTCGGAAGTGGCCAAGGCGGGTATGCCCGCAATAGCCGTGACGGATCAAAACAATTTGTTTGCGCTAGTACAATTTTATAAAAGCGCACAACTTTCTGGCATCAAGCCGATTGTGGGGGTAGACCTTTGGATTCAAGAGGAAAACCCACAAATTCCCCCTTCTCGTTTGTTGATTCTGTGTCAAAACTTGACTGGTTATCGGAACATGACCCACCTCATTTCCCGTGCTTACACTGAAGGCCAAGCACAGGGAATACCCATGGTTCATCGGGCATGGTTTTTTGGAAAATCAGAAGGACTCATTGCTTTATCAGGAGGACGAGAAGGAGACATAGGGCGCGCTTTGCTCTCAGGGAAAAAAGAAGAAGCGTTACGCAAACTCCAATTTTGGGAAAATATCTTTCCAGGTCGTTACTATTTAGAATTAGTGCGTACTAAACGAGAAAAAGAGGAGGAATATTTAGCACTAGCAGTGGCATTTTCGATTGAACACAAGATTCCTCCAGTTGTTACGAATGATGTCCGATTCTTAAAAAAAGAAGATTTTGAAGTACACGAAGCGCGTGTTTGTATTCACAATGGTAGTACGCTCAGCGATCCGCGTAGAGCTCGTCTCTATTCAGAAGAGCAATTTCTAAAAAGTACGGAAGAGATGTGTAATTTGTTTTCAGATCTTCCAGAAGCACTTGAAAACTCTGTTCAAATTGCTCGTCGTTGTAACCTAACTTTGTCTCTAGGAAAAGTGTTTTTACCAGATTTCCCCCTTCCAAAAGGAGAAAGTCCAGAGGACTATTTTAGAAAATTAGCACGGGATGGATTATTAGATCGTTTCCAAACCACCTTGAAATTGAGTTCTCCAGAATTTACAGATCAGAGACGCATCTACGAAGAGCGTTTAGAAATGGAGATTCAAGTCATCATTCAAATGAAATTTACGGGTTATTTTTTGATCGTCGCAGATTTCATTCGCTGGGCCAAAGAACATGGGATTCCAGTAGGTCCCGGACGTGGGTCTGGCGCAGGTTCTATTGTTGCGTATGCTCTTGCGATTACTGATTTAGATCCGTTGCCCTATGGTCTTTTATTTGAACGGTTTTTAAACCCAGAACGAGTATCGATGCCTGATTTTGATATTGATTTCTGCATGGAACGCCGGGACGAAGTCATCCATTACGTCTCCAATCGCTATGGCAAAGACCGCGTTTCTCAAATCATTACTTATGGCACCATGAGTGCTAAAGCAGTAGTGAGAGATTCTGGACGGGTGTTAGGACAACCCTATAAAGCAGTAGACGAAATCGCAAAACTGATTCCTTTTGAATTAGGAATCAGCTTAGACAAAGCCATGGAACAGGAGGCAATACTCAGAAATCGATACGAACAAGAGGAAGAAGTACGTGTTCTTTTTGATTTAGCACGAAAATTAGAAGGATTGGTGAAGAATGCAGGAAAACACGCAGGAGGAGTGGTCATTGCGCCCTCTCAATTAACCGATTTTTCTCCTCTTTATTGTGAACCAGACGGAAATAGCCTAGTCACACAATTTGATAAAGATGACATCGAAGAAATTGGTCTAATTAAATTTGACTTTCTTGGATTGAAAAATTTAACTATCATCGATTGGGCAGTCAAGGATATTTATCGTCGGGAAAATATTAAGATAGAAATCAATACGCTTCCCATGGAGGATTCGAAAACTTTTGAGTTACTCCAAAAAGTGAAAACTACCGCAGTGTTCCAGTTGGAATCTCGCGGTATGAGGGAACTCGTTCGAAAACTCGTGCCGGATTGTTTTGAAGAAATGATTGCCCTCGTTGCGTTGTTCCGCCCTGGCCCATTACAGTCCGGCATGGTAGATGACTTTATCGAACGAAAACATGGCCGAGCAAAAATCGAATATCCTCACCCGGATTTAGAGACCATCTTAAAACCCACGTATGGGGTCATTTTATACCAAGAGCAGGTCATGCAAATTGCCCAAGTACTCGCAGGATACACACTCGGCGGAGCAGATTTATTACGCCGTGCCATGGGCAAGAAAAAACCAGAAGAAATGGCAAAACAACGATCTACTTTTGTCGACGGTGCTACAGCACGAGGAATCAATCCAGAATTGGCTTCTCGTATTTTTGACCTAATGGAAAAGTTTTCTGGGTATGGTTTTAACAAAAGCCACAGTGCAGCCTACGCTTTTATCTCTTATCAAACAGCATGGCTCAAGGCCAATTATCCTGCAGAATTTATGGCAGCAGCACTGTCTGCAGATATGGATAACATAGACAAAGTGGTTGTCCTTATTGAAGATTGCAAAAACATGGGCTTGGCGATCGTACCACCAAGCGTGGATCGCAGTCAGTTTCGGTTCTCAGTCCACGATAAAAAAGAAATTGTTTATGGCCTCGGGGCAGTACGAGGTGTGGGGGATACTGCTGCATCAGAAATCTTTGAAAATCGGAAACAGCAAGGTCCTTTTAGAAATTTTTTAGATTTTTGCAAACGAGTAGATCTCCGAAAGCTCAACCGAAAGACGGTTGACTCTCTCATCCGTGCAGGTGCCTTGGATTGTTTACATCCTAGCCGAGCGACCATGCTGCACAATCTGGATCATGTTTTACGAGCTGCAGAGCGTCACCAGCAGGACCTTGTTTTAGGCCAAGTAGGGCTTTTTAGTGAAACACCAGTGCCCACAGAAGCGCAGATGGAACCTGCAGAATGGGATCTTTTAACTAAGCTGGAGAACGAAAAAGCAGTACTCAATCTGTATTTGAGTGGACATCCGATCGAGGCATGTCAAAACGAACTTTCTCATTTTACAACAGGGAAGTTAAAAGAAATACGGGCAAATCAAGAAAGATCAGTCGTGGTCGCAGGATTTGTCAGTTCAATTCGAAAAACAGGGCGAGGCGTTTTTAGCACCATAGAAGATAACACGGCACAACTGGATGTATTTACTTCACAAGAATTGTACGAAAAACATAAATCCCGAATTGAAATGGATCGATTAGTAATTGCGCGTGGTACCGTGACTACTGATAATTTTACAGAAAAATTGCGCTTGGATGCTGATCGTCTTTTTGATCTCGACGAGGCACAAGAATTTTTTGCAAAATCAATCACACTATCTATGCAAAGCGATTCCAGTAGGACGGACACTGCACAACACCTAGCCGACCTCTTGACTCCATTTCTTGGGGGAGAATGTCAAATTTTCGTGGAATATTGTAATGGTTCTAGTTGCGCTCAACTAAAATTAGGCCAACATTGGCGTTGCCGTTTGCAAGGGGAATTGTTGAGTCGTCTACGCCAGTCTTTTGGTGAAATTAAAGTGAAGTATTCCCGATGATTGATTCGATTCAATCTTGGCGTGCATTACGATTTTTCAATTCTTATCGTTTAGTATTAGCACTTTTTTTACTTGTGCTCGGAACAGGACAACCTCCTCTTCAGCCTCTGGGCGCGAGCAATGCCTTTTTGTTTCTAGTCTCGAGCATTGGTTATTTTCTTTTTTCTCTGGTAGGCATTGCAACTTTATATTGGCAAAAACCGTCCATTGGAACCCAAGTCCAAGTACAGGCTTTTGGGGACATTTTAGCCCTAACCTTGCTTTTACATGCCAGCGGAGGTGTTTCCAGTGGATTAGGTATTTTACTGGTCGTGGCCGTGGCAGGGGATGCTTTGTTATTAGAAGGGCATTTGGCTTATTTGTTGGCCGCCAGCGCAACAATTTCTATTCTTGCAGAACAAGGAGTGATTGAATGGATGGGACTAGGAAAGGAATCTAGTTATACCCAAGCAGGTCTTCTAGGTGCTGGTTTCTTTGCCACTGCGGTCTTAGCTCGTCTTTTGGCCCAGAGAATCCAAGAAAGTGAAAAATTAGCGCACCAACGCGGGGTAGATCTTGCGAATCTGACAGAATTAAATGGTTGTATCATTCAACAAATGGCCGCCGGAGTTGTGGTGGTCGACGCTCAAAACCAAGTGAGGTTACTTAATACGGCTGCAATACACCTTCTCGGTGCTTCATCCAGTGGTTGTTGTACCCTTGATCGCCTTTGCCCAGAGTTAGCGCGACAAGTAGCGGAGTGGAGAAGTAGTCCGGGCATTGAACCCAGAATTTTCCGTCCTTTGGCCGAAAAAAACGAAGTTTTGCCACGCTTTTCAAGTCTAGGGAGAGCTACGGGAGCAGGGCTGCTTATTACCCTAGAAGATGCAGCAGCTTTGGCAGAGAAAGCGCAACAAATGAAATTGGCAGCTTTGGGTAGATTGGCAGCTAGCATTGCCCATGAAATTCGGAATCCCTTAAGTGCGGTTAGTCATGCTGCACAATTATTGGATGAATCTCCAGACCTTGGCGGAGCCGATCAGAGATTAACTCACATTATTCGGGATCAAACCAAACGATTAAACAGTGTTATTGAAAATGTTTTACTTTTGTCCAAACGCGAATCCGCCCGACTTTCGATGATTCCCATTGCACCCATGTTAGAGGAATTGCAGGAAGAGCTTTTGGAACGTCCTGATGCTCATTCGACTCAGATTACGGTGCAAGTTTCTCCACAAGATTTGTGTGCAAGACTAGATGCTAGCCAAATCCGTCAGGTGTTAGACAATCTTTGCCGAAATGCGTTTCGGCATGGCCGAAAAGAAGACGGTAGATTGTATTTGCGTTTAGAAGCCGCTGGGGATGCACAAAGCGTTTGGATAGATGTCTCAGACGATGGTCCTGGCATTCCAGAGGAAGTAGCCACCCAAATTTTTGAACCTTTTTTTACCACTCGTCACGATGGTACTGGATTAGGTCTTAGTCTTGCTAGAGAATTGTGTGAAGCTAATTTGGCACGTCTTACCTATCAAGCGATTTCTTCAGAAGGTGGGAGTAGGTTTAGAATAAAATTTTATTGCTAGTCTACTGCTCTAATTGGAAAACCACCTATGTCCCCTACTTTATCCCTTGCCATAGACCTTATTTCACGACCCTCCGTTACTCCAGAAGATGGGGGATGCCAAGAGGTTTTAATCCAAAGATTGGAATCTTTAGGATTTTTAGTAAAGAGGTTTCCCCAAAAGGGAGTAACGAATTTTTGGGCAAGACACGGCCAAGAAGAACCATTGCTCGTGTTCGCAGGTCATAGCGACGTGGTGCCTCCAGGGCCCATGGATCGGTGGTCTACACCACCTTTTACGCCCATTTTGCAGGATGCTTTCCTTTGTGGTCGCGGGGCAGCCGACATGAAAGGTGGGTTGGCAGCCATGTTGACTGCAGTGGAATCGTTTATTTCAGAACAGCCCAACCATGCTGGTTCAATTGGGTTCCTTGTGACTTCTGACGAGGAAGGCACCGCCCTAGATGGTACTCGCTACGTAATGGAACAATTAGAGGCCCGAGGCGAACACATTACTGCTTGCGTTTTCGGGGAGCCTACGAGTGAGGATAAAATTTGCGATTGTGTAAAAAATGGTCGGCGAGGTTCACTAAACGGAGTTTTGAAAGTACGTGGGATACAAGGACACATTGCCTATCCTCACTTGTCCAAAAATCCGATTCACGAAACTACACCCGCGCTATTAGAACTGATTGCTACTGAGTGGGATCGTGGCAATGAGCATTTTCCCCCCACGGGTTTTCAAATCTCTAATATTCATGCAGGGGAAGGGACACTTAACGTCATTCCCGGTGAACTGACCGTGTTATTTAATTTCCGATTTTCTACAGCGGTGACTGCAGAAGAACTCCAAAACCGCGTAGAAACGATTGTGCGTCGCCACTGCAAAGACTACCAACTTTCTTGGAGTTCTTCTGGAGATCCGTTTTTGACTTCGGAAGGCAAGTTACTGGATGTAGTTCGAGAAACTATTTTAGGAGTAACAGGATATCCGCCACATTTCTCGACTGCGGGTGGCATTTCCGATGGTCGGTTCATTGCGCCAACGGGTGCTCAAGTAGTCGAGATAGGCCCACTCAATGCAACTATTCATCAGGTAAACGAGCGGGTTTCTATTGAGGATTTAGAGGTATTGCACCGTGTCTATCAGCGAATATTGGAGGATTTTTTGGCAAAATAACCAGAAGGAGGCAACCCGAGTAACCGGGTTGCCCAACGTTACAACAGTTTAAGGAGCGCGTGGCGGAAGTGGTTTGGCCTCTACCACCATGTGTCCTGCAGTGCTTCCCAACATCGCATGTGCACTTTGCAGAACTGGTTCAAGCAAAACGGCACCGCGTGCCTGTGCACGTTGACGCAACGTACCGCACGCACGTTCTATGATTTGCTGTTTCTCTTGAGGAGTACGGGCTTGGCGCATGGAACGACGGAGTGCTGCCCTCTCTGCTGGTGTGAGGAGAGCTCGTCCCGACACCATTTGCACCTTGGCAGGCACTTGGGCAGCTTCTGCTTTAATAGTGGCAGGCACAACAACTTGTGCTGCTTCCGCTTTTACCGTCGCCGGGATCTGAGCTGCCTCTGCTTTAGCAGTAGCAGGAATTACTAAAGCATCTAACTCTAGTTCCTGTTCTTCAGCTTCAGCGGGAGCAGTTTTAGCTACAGATGCTGGCGCAACCTGAGCAACTACTGCCTTGACCGGAGCAGGCACTATCTGGGCTGCGGTGGCAGGAACAACAGGCACAGAAACTTGAGCGACCACTGCCTTAGTCGGAGCAGCAGGCACTATCTGGGCTGCTTCTGCTTTCACAGTAGCAGGAACAACGGGCGCAGGAACTTGAGCGACCACTGCCTTAGTCAGAGCAGTAGGCACTATTTGAGCCGTTTCTGCTTTCACAGTGGCAGGCACAACAGGCGCAGGAACTTGAGCGACCACTGCCTTAGCCGGAGCAGCAGGTACTATTTGGGCTGCTTCTGCTTTCACAGTGGCAGGCACAACGGGTGCAAGAACCTGAGCAGCCACTACTTGAACTGGAGCAATAGGAACTACCTGAGCAGTTTGCACTTTTGCAACCGGAACCTGCGCTCTAGCAGGGGACAACAGGCTACTAAACGCAATCGCGAAGGCAACCAACGCAAGGTTACGTTGTACATCCATTATCGTTTTCTCCTGGTCTCTTCAACCACATTATGCGGGAATGGTGTAAAACACGCGATTTTGTGAGCAATTTTGCCCAACTTCGCCACACCATTTACTAGGATACCATTAAAATTCGTGTTTGAATCAGCCCTTCCTACAACAGGATAGATGTCTCAATTCAAAATTATGCTAGAATACTCTTTGGGATCCAATAAAAAACTCAAGCAAACCACTACCACAACCAAAGTGCGCACTCGTAAGAAATGGCCGCCAACACTGCAGAAGCAGGGATGGTGATGATCCAAGCGATCACAATATTACCAGCAATGCCCCAGCGCACTGCAGAGGATCCGCGCAGAATGGAACCCACGCCGACGATCGCACCCGTGATGGTGTGAGTAGTTGACACTGGAATACCCAGACTCGTTGCCGTAAAGAGGGTGATAGCCCCTCCAGTCTCTGCACAAAAACCCTGTACAGGCCGAAGGTCTGTGATCTTAGAACCCATGGTTTTGACGATGCGCCAACCGCCGGTCATCGTGCCTAGGCCCATGGCCGCTTGACAGGCCAACACGACCCACAAGGGTATGTGGAACGCGCCACTCAAGTATCCTTGACTGTATAACAACATCGTGATAACGCCCATTACTTTTTGAGCATCATTTCCTCCGTGCCCCAAACTGTAAAGAGCAGCAGATAGCAACTGAAGACGTCTCGAAAGCTGGTCTGCAGCATTTGGCGTCGAGCGAACGAAAGCCCAAGAGACCACTACCATCAGCACCATGGCTAGAAGGTAGCCAATGAGGGGTGACAATACGATCGCAAATACAATCTTATTGAGTCCTCCCCACGTGATCGCGCTAAAAGATCCTTGCTTAGCAATCGCAGCACCGACTAATCCGCCAATTAGCGCGTGCGAGGAAGACGAGGGCAGCCCTAGCCACCAAGTAATAACATTCCAAACGATGGCACCGAGGAGCGCACCAAAGATCAGATAGCTATCAACAAGAGAAGTTTGAATGACTCCGGTACCAATGGTCTTGGCTACTTGGTCACCAAAAAACAAAAATGCAATGAAGTTGAAAAAGGCAGCCCAGAGAACAGCACGTCGCGGGCTAAGAACACGGGTAGAAACGACGGTGGCAATGCTGTTGGCTGCGTCGTGTAGCCCGTTAATGAAATCGAAAGCCAGTGCCACGATCACCAACAAGATCAATACTGGTAAACTTACGGTGGGATCCATAATTTGGCCTCAGATGTTTTCAGCTACGATGTCTCCTACCACTTTGGTGACATCATCGCAGGCATCCACTACTTCTTCGATGAGGTCGTATAAGCGTTCCATGTGGATCAACTGCATCGGATCCACTGGACGCGAAGCAGGATCGTAAAGACTCTCCAGACCAGTAGAGTAATAATTATCTGCTTGGTCTTCGACGTCGTGTACACGGTGGCAAAGGTCATTGATCCTGTGTGCATTGCTGGCAATGGCTTCAGTCAAGGGCATGATTTGCTCAATCGCTTTGGCGCAGAGGGTAGCACAGTGAGCGATGGACGCCATTTCGTGGCTAAAAGAAGTAATTCGGTATACGACTGCACGCTTGGCAACGTCCTCGGCGTAGTCCACCACGCTATCCATAGCACTGATTAGCGCCCTAATTTCAGTACGACGAAAAGGCGTAATAAAAGATCGACCCAACAAGCGGTAAATTTTTTCTGCACATTGGTCGGCTCTTGATTCTATTGCTGTCATTGGTGCTAAATTAACAGGCCCTCCTTTTTTGAGGAGGTTATGTAAGCAAGAAGTAGCTTCTACTAACGTCTTAGACAGCTCTACGAATAGAATAGTAAAGTTCTCCTCTTTAGGCATAATCTTCTGAAAAATACGATGTAGCATGGTTTCTCCTCTTACGGTTTAGTTTGGTGCGAAAATGCTATACTAAATACTTCAAAAATGATATACTATGCCTTATTTGGAATTTTTATTTTTGCTCATGAGATACTGAAATAAACTCGCCCAGTTCATTCGGGCTAAAACTAAAAGTTTCAGGGAATCGGCCGATATAGCTAAAATTAAATAGGGGTTATAGCTGTATTTTTTCCTTAGCCTCACCCACAACCCCTCTCCCTGCCAGGAGAGGGGAGACAAAAACAAGTCTTTTCCTTATTCCCCCTCGCCCTTTAGGGAGAGGGGGCTAGGGGGTGAGGTCGCCTTTTGAGAGTTTGTGGTGAGCTTATATTTTTACTGTTTCACGTTGATTTAGCTATAGAGAAGAGCGGATTCTGGGAGTCTCACTTGGGGTGGTTTTCCATGATCAAGGAAAGAGCTGGTTTTACCCTACTTGAGGTACTCATTGCCCTGTTGGTGTTGTCTATTGGGCTTTTGGGATTAGCCATGCTTCAGACTCGCGCACTTTCTTGCAACGTGAGCAGTACATATCGCGCCCAAGCTACCAACCTTTCTCCCTTTATCATCGATAGCATGCGCGTAAACCAAGTCGCAGCACTTGCAGGACAATACAACAGTACTATTCCGAGTCCACTAACAAGCTGTGTTTCGACTGTTTCTTCGATCTCCGGTACGATTGCAGCACAAGATCTTTTGGTATGGCGTAACCTAATGGCATGTACCCTCCCTAGTGGTACCGGAAGTATTACCCAAATTACAAATACAAACACCTTTACCATACTCATACGTTGGGAAGACAACCGTTGTGACCAGACAGCTGCATCATTGACAACAAGCTTCAGCACTTCAACTGACCTGTAGTCACTTTTCTTGCGGGAAAACCCAAAATGTCCCTCCCAAAAATAAGAATAGAACAGATTGGGATGTCTCTCGTGGAGATGATGGTCGCACTTGGGTTAAGCACAGTGCTTGGTACTGGGATCATTCAGATATTGACAGGTAGCAGTCAAACCTACCGCTTCCATGAAGCATCCTCTCGTATTCAAGAAAATGGCCGATTTGCCATGGAAACACTGGCTTCTAAAATTCGAATGGCAAGGTTTTCAGGTTGTCCACCTGGGAACACTTTCGTAAATGTATTAAATACTCCCACAGATTGGTGGAAAAATTTTGCAACAGGTGCGTTGGTTGGATACGATGGCACTCAGGATTTCCCGGTAGTTGCGCCATCCACTTCCGGAAAGTTTACCAGTGCCAGTGGCGATCGAGTGCCAGGCACGGATGCCATCATTGCTTTAGGCAGCACCAATGGTTTTTTCATCACAGCTTCTTCTTCTGCGGTTTCCCCTCCGAACTTTGCTCTAAATACGAGAACTAGGCCTGTGGGGACCCAATTAGCAGGGGGAAGTATCGTCATGGTCTGCGATGCACTGAGAACTTCCCTTTTTCAAGTAACTAAAGTTCAAAGTGGCCCTCCCATCACTGCGGAGCATGACTCTGGTATTAGCTTGTTTTTGCCAGGAAATTGTACTCAACACCTATTTCCTTCGGCAGCACCACCAGCAGGTTGCACGCAAGGCGGTACCCAAGACAAGTATGACAACACTACCACCATGGTTGATTACGTTCCTACAGCATTCTACATAGGAATCAATTCTTCTGGATCTCGGTCCTTGTATCAATTTCAGTTGTCTGTCACGAGTGGTAGCCCAGGTACTGCCAGTGTTAGTAGTCAAGAGTTGTTAGAAGGTGTCGAGAACATGCAAATCCTCTATGGAGAAGACACTACCGGGGATGGAACTATTGATCGTTACACGGACGCCAGTACTCCCCCGATTTGGGCAAATGTACTTAGTGTTCGCATCTACCTTTTGTTGGCTAGTTTGAGTGGTGAAAATCTTTTAGAGAAACCACAAACTTATTTTTTCCCAAATGACACTGGGGATGGTCAAAAAATGGGCCGAACGGTGACAGCCTCGGATCGTCGTTTTTACCAAGTAGTAACCACTACCATTGGAACTCGTAATCGTATTTAAGCAGGAGGCACATCATGGTGTGCAAACAAGGAGGCATGATTTTAGTAGTGACCCTCGTATTCCTGACGGTCATGACCCTTATCGGTGTGAGTGCCCTTAAGGGCGGTACTCAGCAGGAAAGAATGGTGGGAAATGCGCGCCAGAGAAGTCAAGCTTTTCATGCTGCAGAAGCGGCTTTGGTCGCAGGGGAAAATTTTTTAAATACAGCACCTGCATCCCTTCTTTTTGACAACTCCACTCCTGGAATTCGGCAACAGTTGCCTGCTGGAAGTTGTGATCTCAGCACTTTTTGGGTGAGTGGTTACTGTTGGAGTGGTGCCGTCTCAATAGATTGTTCTACGACACCGCTTACTGCGCTTACCTCTACTTCTACTTCTTGTACTACCGCATCTCAGTTACGCACTGGTACCTTAGATGCGACACTTAACGAACAGCCTCGTTATGTCATTGAGCAACTGTCTAACGTAAAAGTGTCTGGAAGCAGTGTGAAATTTTCAGCGATTACAGGCATGGGATATTATCGTGTTACTGCTCGTGGGCTGGGTGGAACCGGAAGTGTAACGGTTATCCTACAATCTACTTTTAGGCGATAGACACATGAAAAAATTATTATGCCTGTTGGGTTTGGTCTCGTTTTCCAGTGTTACTTTTGGTTGGTCTATTTCCAGCACACCACTATTTTTGGCAAGTCAAGCCACAGCCAACATCTTTTTCGAATTGGATGACTCTGGTTCGATGGATTGGACTATTCTTGCTAAAAACTACTGGCATCCTTGTGCCTATGATCCAGACAGTGGAGACTACGACAATGACAGCAGCGACTGTAGTGGTTTCCTAACTGGAGGAGATATGACTTCTTACGGGAGGAGTCCTTGACACCTTCTCGTGAAGGACAAGGTCTTTCAAGCGTATCGGTAAACTTGTGGTGGTAAGTATGACCTATAAAGTTTTAATGGCAGGTTTAACCGCGCTCTTGTTGGGGTGTCCAGGTGTTGCGTCTTCGGCAACTATTACGCTTAGTGCTTCTCCCAGCTCCTCAAGTGGCTCTCCAATAAGTCTTAACGTTCCAGTCACTACTAATCTTACGCAGACTGTCACAATCACGGTGACAAGATCGAGCAGCAGCGTCGGAAGCGTTTCTTTAGGTACTACGTTTTCTACTACTCTTACTCCCACAGGATCAGTCACAGCAAGTGTACCTTCTCCGGTCACAACTTTTAATGGAAGTGGCGTAGGAACTGCCACGCTGACTTTGACGGTAACTCCTTCTGCGGTCGCTACCAGTGGTAGTCCTTACATCACGGTCACAGCTACCGGTACTGGTGCCACACAAACTATAAAAATCTATTTCAAGCTGATCATCAATGGTGCGTGGAGCGATTTCAAATACGTATTTAGGACCGGAGATGATTTGTACACCAACACCGGTACCAGTGCCTGCATTGGTGGTGGCAACGGTGCTGCAGCAGAGGATTGTACGGCTATTCGACCATGGGATACTGACTGGCGCATGCTCTCCGCAAGTGAGAACGTCACGTATTACAATCCGTCAGTGGTGTACACTCCCTGGCCCGGGTTTTCGAATGCCTCCTTTACTGGTGCACTTAGTAATCCGCAGACTGGGCAAACTGGCTTTTCACTCTCCCGAGATTTGACGGGATTCATGTATGAAGTCGCAGTCGATGATAGCGGGTTTTCAGGAACGAGGCCTAGAAGGGGTACTGTCAGCAATCGGACTACTGGAGCCAATGGTCTAGTAGATCTTTGGGATAGCCACACCCGTTACACCATAAACACAAGCTCTGTTAACGTTACATCCTCTGTCTTTCAACCTATTACTACCCCAGGCACAGACCCTAGTATCGTCACCAGTGGAGATGTCAAGCTTAATCCCACGGTTACCACAAGCACGCTTTCGAATGCTGCCACTTGCTACACAGCATTGGGAGGTGGCACTGTTTCTTGCCGAACGATTGCCCAGGCCAAGCAAAACATTGCTAACTGGTACCAATACTATCGTCGCAGGTCTTTAATGGCTCGTGGTGCCATCGCCAATGTAATTACTAGTTCGCCAAACTATCGATACGGGATGAGTGTCATCAATAAATCGAGTGGCACTGGCAGTTTGTTTGTCGAGACACCATCCTCAGGAACGACCGACTACACCAGTCACAACAGCACAATGTTGTCGTCTCTCTACGATTTTGTTTGGGCAAGTAACAGCACACCATTGCGAGTTGGGTTAGATCAAGTTGGTAAGTATTTCAGGGGTACACTGACTGGTCATACCACGAACCCTCCTATGACGTCAGCATGTCAACAAAATTTCACTGTTTTACTTACAGATGGTTACTGGAATGAGGCTACCGCGCCTTCTGGAATTGGGGATGCAGATGCTGATACCCGCTCAGTAACCCTAGCTGATGTGGCACGTTACTACTACATCACTGACCTATCAACGACATTGGCAAATACTGTTCCAACTACTACTTTTGATACTGCTACTTGGCAGCACATGGTTACTTTTGGGGTAGCTTTCGGATTGCAAGGTAGCTTAGTAGACACGGACGGCGACGGCTGGCCAAATCCCGTGTTAGCAGAAAGTGGTAACTGGGGAAATCCATTTTCTACTACTTGCACCTCTAATAGCGGTGAATGTCCGGATCGAATTGATGACTTGTGGCACGCCGGGTACAACAGTCGTGGCGGTTTTGCTTCTGCAAGCAATCCAGAGGAGGTTCAAGCAGCTTTATCCGATGCGTTGCATAGCATTGCAGGTCGAACGGCTACTGCGGCATCTATTACGACCAATTCTACTCGATTAGACACGGGTAGTTTGATCTACCAAGCACAATTTAATAGTGCTGACTGGACTGGACGAGTCATTGCCTACAAATTGAATTCAGATGGAACCATATATGACCCTGACCACGACGGTAACCTAATCGAAGATGCCGTTTGGGATACTAATGTATCGAATTCCATTCCCTCTAGTTCTACTCGAAATGTATACACTTGGAATGGTACTACCGGCGTAGTTTTTGATGTGAGCCACTGGAATAACCTGAGTTCTGCTCAACAAAGTGCGTTGCAAAACGGCGGATCAGTCACTGCGGGTCAGAACCGTCTGGATTGGATACGAGGTAGTCAAAGCCTAGAACAGCCTAACGGTTCTTTTAGAGCTAGGAGTTCTCTACTCGGCGATATCGTTAATTCTAACCCAGCTTTCGTCAGTGCTGCCAGTTTTGGGTACGACAATTTACCCGCTGGTACACCAGGCCAAAGCTCTTATACTTCTTTTATCAATACTAGTCAGTCTCGTACCAAAATGCTTTATGCAGGGTCAAACGATGGTTTGTTGCACGGTTTTAATGCCGCCACCGGACTAGAAAAGTTTGCATTTTTTCCTGCTTCGTTATTCTCAAACTTGACTGGCAGCAATACTCTGACGGATTCTGGGTACAGTCACAAGTATCTTGTGGATGGTTCTCCGCAGGCAGGAGATGCTTACTTCTTAAATCCGCCGATTGGCAATGGTGTTGCTACCGATCCAAATAATTGGCGCACAGTGTTAGTAGGCAGTCTCGGTGCAGGAGGGCAATCCCTTTTTGCTTTGGATGTAACCACTCCAGATAGCTTTAGCCAAAGCAAAGTACTTTGGGAATTTAGCGATTCTGCTGATCTTGGCTACACCATTGGCCAATTTGTTCAACCTGCCATTGGCAGAACACAAGATGGTAGTTGGGTAGTGATCTTCGGGAATGGTTATGCCAGCACCAATAATCACGCCGTGTTGTACGTTGTAAACTTGATTACAGGTGCCCTCCTCAAGAAGATTGATACCGGAGCCGGCAGTGCTGGTAGTCCTAACGGATTAGCGGGGCCAGTACTGGTGTCCGATGATTACCGAACTATCAAATATGTCTACGCAGGGGATATGCTCGGAAACCTTTGGAAATTCGATCTTTCCTCTTCTACCACGAGTAACTGGGGGGTGGCTTTCAAGAACGTGACCACCTCAAAACCCTTGTTCCAAGCACACTATTACTCCGCATCACCCCTCACGGATGTAGTTCAACCAATTACTGCGCCACCAGAAATAGGCAGTCATCCAAACGGTGGGTATGTGGTGTTCTTCGGCACTGGCAAATACTTTGAAACAGGAGATAACACCACAACAGCAGTGCAAAGCCTTTACGGAATTTGGGACAAAGACGACGGTACCACTGCCTGCACGCAAGCAAGTGATTCGTGTGTTTTCCCGACCAACCGAAGTACGCTCCAAGTCCAGACGATTCTTGCAGAGCCTTCAAGCAATGGGAACACTTGGCGCGTGATTTCCAAAAACACCATTGATTGGGCTAGTAAACGTGGTTGGTATCTGGATTTGTTACAACCTCCTTCTGCCACAGCCCAGGGCGAACGGGTGGTTAATGTTCCCATTTTGAATAACGGCCGCGCCATTTTCACTACTTTACTGCCTTCTTTGGATCCTTGCGCTGGAGGGGGTAGCAGTTGGATTATGGAAGTTGATATGTTGTCTGGAGGGCGTACTAGTAGTTCTGTGTTTGACGTCAACCAAGATAGTGTGTTTGACAGTTCTGATTTTGTTACAGCGACCGGAGTAGGAACGGTTGCAGCGACAGGTCTTTACTCGGGAAGTGTTGGAATTATCAACACGCCATCTATCATTTCGGCAGGAGGAGTGGAGTACAAGATTGCAGGAGGCTCTTCGGGTACAATCATGAATGCTAGGGAAGTAGGAAACCTGTCCGCAGGTCGGCAGTCTTGGCGACAGTTACGTTA